>ENA-OQHF01001305-OQHF01001305.1-human-gut-metagenome-genome-assembly--contig:-NODE-1305-length-13997-cov-3.013627_pt1 | contig 13997 bp, 14 predicted proteins | sample MGYA00242559_ERZ504709 | MGnify/ENA primary metagenome ERZ504709 (study PRJEB26092, sample SAMD00036203) | human gut metagenome | host: Homo sapiens | study: EMG produced TPA metagenomics assembly of... | reverse complement strand
CTACTTCAGAAGTTTCTACTTTGTCTTCTCTTAACAACCAACCCAAACCAAGATAAAAATCCTTATCAGCCTTCAATTTCGCAGCCTTTTTGATTTGTTTTTGTGTCAAACCTTCGGTTCCGTTCAGTGCTTCCCAGATTTGTCCGGCAAGAGCACCAGCTTTTTTCTTTCAACATTTTCGATTTACTTTTAGTTAAACGTTAATCCGCATCCGCTTTCAGCATTGACGAATGTTTGTGTTTCTTATCGGTTGCAAATATACACAAAATTATGTTATTCAACACGTTTGAATCAGAAAAGTTTTATTTTCTATAAGAAAAAGCGATTTTCTCAGTTATTTTTTATGCATTTCGAGATATTCACTCCAAAATTTTAGCAGCTTCTTCCACCATCTTTACACACGGACGCTTGGCATAATACTGTGCGGTCCGGGCATCGGGTGTAGCTACAATAGGTTCTTTCTTTGACAAGCCCAACAGTTCGCTGCAATGGATGGTTCCACATTCTTCCTTAAACTTTTCAGCCAGTTCCTGTACCAATTTATAATTGGCAGCCTTTCCTTCCCTGTCTGCCCCTTCCACGGCACAACGTTCCAAACCTGCCAGCAGAAACATACCGCAAGCCGCACCGCATATCTCCCGCATGCGCCCGATACCTCCTCCAAACGAGGCAGCCATGTGCAATGCCTGCTCGAAGGTAAAACCATACATATCGGCATAAGCTCCAACGACTGACTGTGAGCAATTATATCCTTCCTTGAACAGCGCAACAGCTTTCTGTATACGTTCTTCTTTCGTCATGACTTCCTTTCCTTTTAGTTGTTGACTACATTTACCGGTTTGCCTTCCAGAAAAGCCTTCAGGTTATTTACAGCCAACTGCATCAGGCGCACACGCGCTTCTTTCGTAGCCCACGCCTGATGTGGCGTGATAAAACAGTTGCGTGCTTTCAGTAACGGATTATCTGCACGAGGTGGTTCAGAAGAAAGCACATCCAAACCCGCAGCAGCAATCTTGCCACTGTTCAGTGCATCCGCCAAATCCTGCTCGTTTACCAAGCCTCCCCGACCGGTATTAATCAAAATAGCAGACGGCTTCATCAAGTCCAGTTTACGGGCATCTACCAGTTCACGGGTTGTTTCCGTCAACGGGCAATGCAGGCTCACGATGTCACACTTGCGGAACAATTCATCCATTGAAGGACACTTATGCACATCAGCCGGAAGTTCCATAGCCGACTTGCTGGTATAAGCATACACATCCAGGCCAAAACCGACTGCGATACGTGCCGTAGCCCGTCCCGTATTTCCAAAACCGATAATACCTATCTTTTTGCCATCAAGTTCATGCAACGGTGCATCCCAGAAAGAAAAATCAGCCTGACGACTCCACTTTCCGTTGCTTACTTCCTGGGCATAGTATCCCACACGCTGCACAATATTCAGAATATGTGCAAACGCCATCTGAGCCACCGAACTGGTGCTGTAAGCCGGAATATTCGTCACCACAATTCCCTTTCGGGCGGCTGCAGCCACATCCACTACATTATATCCTGTAGCCAGCACACCTATATATTTCAGTGAAGGAAGCTTTTCAAGCACAGCCTCATCCAGCACTACTTTATTCGTAAACACCACTTCAGCTCCTTCTGCTCTCTTACAGACATCTTTCGGAGCCGTACGTTCATACACGGTCACTTCACCCAATTCCTTCAAAGGTTCCCATGACAAGTCTCCCGGATTCAATGTATATCCGTCTAATATTACAATCTTCATATCTTTCTTCTTAAAACTATATATTCATATTATTCTTTAAAACGATCACCCCACAGGCTCACCATCCGCTCTTTCAGCTTCTGCTCGGAAGGATTATCCTGTGCATGCCAGATACGCTGTGTACGAATCTCTTCCGGAAGGAAATCCTGCTTGACAAAATTTCCCTTATACGCATGCGCATACTTATAGTCCTTTCCATATCCCAATTGCTTCATAAGCTTGGTAGGTGCATTGCGCAAATGCAGCGGAACCGGAAGGTTTCCCGTCTGCCGTACCAGCTCCAATGCCGAATTGATTCCTTCATAAGCCGAATTGCTTTTCGGACTGGTGGCCAGATACACCGTAGCCTCAGCCAATGGAATACGCCCTTCCGGCCACCCTATTTTCATCACTGCCTCAAAGGCCGCATTGGCCAGCAACAGTGCATTCGGATTGGCCAGACCAATATCTTCTGAAGCAGAAATTACCAGACGACGGGCTATAAATGCCGGATCTTCTCCTCCTTCTACCATACGGGCCAGCCAGTACAAGGCTCCATCGGGATCACTGCCACGAATGGATTTGATAAAAGCAGAAACAATATCATAATGCATCTCGCCTTCCTTGTCATAGGCCAAAGGATTCTGCTGCAAGCTTGACACCACTTTTTCATCGGTAATAATCACCGGATTGGCAGTATCTGCCTCTATCACAAGTTCCAGAATATTCAACAACTTACGCGCATCTCCTCCGGAGTAGCGCAACATGGCATCCGTTTCCTTCAACTCCACCTGCCGTTCTTTCAGTATCGGGTCTTTAGTCAAGGCCAAATGAAGCAGTTCAAGCAAATCCTCCTTTTCCAATGACTTGAGTACATACAACTGGCAGCGGGAAAGCAACGGCCGGATTACCTCGAACGACGGATTCTCGGTAGTGGCACCTATCAGCGTCACCACCCCCGTTTCGACCGCTCCTAACAATGAGTCCTGCTGTGACTTACTGAAACGGTGAATTTCATCAATAAACAATATCGGACTTTGCTGAGAAAAGAAACGGTTGGCCTTCGCCTTTTCTATCACCTCACGCACTTCCTTCACTCCCGAAGTAACCGCACTCAGTGTATAAAAAGGAACTTCCAGCCGGTTCGCTACAATCTGCGCCAGGGTGGTCTTTCCGACTCCCGGCGGTCCCCACAAATAAACGAAGAAATCCGCCCCGCTTCAATCATCCTGCGCAACACGGCCCCTTCTCCCACCAGATGTTTCTGGCCAATATATTCATCCAGCGTCTTCGGACGCATTCTTTCAGCCAATGGTTGTGCCATAGTTCTACCTTAATTAATATCCCCCAAAGATACGGAAAGTTTCTGAATACACGCAAAGAAAACCTGCGGCGACACACAAAAATCACACGATGAAACACAACTGAAATGCAAATGATAGGGCAAAAAAAAGGTCGCTTTTCACAAAGGGCCTTTTTAAGTTTTCAATAGGTATTAGTTTTTTTTCTTAAGGTAAAAAGATTGTTTTCAGGATAACGGCACAAAGATGCGGCCTTTTTTTCAGGTAACCAAATAAAAAAACATGTCATAAAACACATTCTGCGTTTTTTTTTCATTGTCTTTCCTTTGGCATTATTAACAAGATGCATCTTCGCGCTCTACAAAGATAAGCAAATTTAAGTAAAAAGGATGTTAGCTCCGAAGAAATATTCTTTCCAATTATCTATAAGGAGATTATTTTTACTATTTTTGCAGAGTTAAAAGAAAAAACAAAAAGTTTCCGTATGACAGAAATAAATACAACCGAAAATTCAGAAAAGAAAAGCCTGAATTTCATTGAGCAAATTGTAGAGAAAGACTTGCAGGAAGGTAAAAAACGGTGGAAGAATTCAAACCCGTTTCCCACCAGAGCCTAACGGATACTTGCACATCGGACATGCAAAAGCCATTTGTCTGGAACTTCGGAATCGACACAGCGATACGGAGGAACCTGTAACCTGCGGTTTCGATGATACAAACCCGACGAAAGAAAGATGTAGAATATGTAGAAGCCATTAAGGAAGACATCCAGTGGCTGGGCTTCCAGTGGGGAAATGAATATTATGCTTCCGACTATTTCCAGCAACTATGGGACTTCGCTATCCGTCTTATCAAAGAAGGAAAGGCGTATGTAGACGAACAGACCTCGGAAGAAATTGCAGCCCAGAAAGGTACTCCTACCCAGCCGGGAACGGAAAGTCCTTATCGTAACCGCCCGATTGAGGAAAGCCTGGAACTGTTCCAGAAAATGAATGCCGGAGAAATTGAAGAAGGCAAGATGGTACTGCGTGCCAAGATTGACATGGCCAACCCGAACATGCACTTCCGCGACCCGGTTATCTACCGTGTGGTAAAAACTCCTCACCACCGTACCGGTGACAAATGGAAGGCTTACCCGATGTATGACTTCGCACACGGACAGAGCGACTTCTTTGAAGGAGTAACACATTCATTGTGTACACTGGAATTCGTGGTACACCGTCCGCTTTACGATTTGTTTGTAGACTGGGTGAAAGACGGAAAAGACCTGGACGACAACCGTCCGCATCAGTATGAGTTCAACAAACTGAACCTGAGCTACACACTGATGAGCAAGCGTAACCTGCTGACACTGGTAAAAGAAGGACTGGTAGACGGATGGGACGACCCACGTATGCCGACCATCTGCGGTTTCCGCCGTCGTGGATACTCTCCTGAGTCTATCCGCAAATTCATTGACAAAATCGGATATACTACATACGATGCACTGAACGACTTTGCTTTGCTGGAAAGTGCCGTTCGTGAAGACCTGAACGCACGTTCTACCCGTGTATCTGCCGTACTGAATCCGGTAAAACTGATTCTGACCAACTATCCGGAAGGACAAGTGGAAGAAATGGAAGCCATCAACAATCCGGAAGATTTGAGCGCCGGTACACATACCATTGAGTTCAGCCGTGAATTGTGGATGGAACGCGATGACTTCATGGAAGATGCACCGAAGAAATATTTCCGTATGACTCCGGGACAGGAAGTTCGTCTGAAAAACGCTTACATCGTAAAATGTACGGGTTGCAAGAAAGACGAAAACGGAAATGTGGTGGAAGTGTATGCAGAATACGACCCGAACACCAAGAGCGGTATGCCGGAAGCTAACCGTAAGGTGAAAGGTACGCTCCACTGGGTAAGCTGCAACCACTGCCTGAAAGCAGAAGTACGCTTGTACGACCGCTTGTGGAAGGTAGAAAACCCGCGCGATGAAATGGCAGCTATACGTGAAGCCAAAGGATGCTCTCCGCTAGAAGCCATGCAGGAAATGATCAATCCGGACTCATTGAAAGTGCTGAACGAATGCTACGTAGAAAAATTTCTGGCCGATGCCAAACCGCTCGACTATCTGCAGTTCCAGCGTATCGGTTACTTCAATGTGGACAAAGATTCTACTCCTGACCACCTGGTATTCAACCGCACCGTATCATTGAAAGATACATGGAGTAAAATCAACAAATAAAAGTGAGGCGATAAAAGCACTCCTTTATTACACTGATTTTAAGGAGTTAAAGAACTTATAAAACAATGCCCTTGTGTTTGATTCAGAACGCAAGGGCATTTCTTTTAAAACGCTTCGACGTTTTAAAAAACTTATAAAACAATGCCCTTGTGTTTGATTCAGAACGCAAGGGCATTTCTTTTAAAACGCTTCGACGTTTAAAGTAAAACGCAAGTGCGTTTGAAGTAAAATGTACTTGCGTTTGAACTCAAACGTACTTGCGTTTCATATCAAACGCACTTACGTTTTTTCACCCCTTCTCTTGTTCTTATGAAAAGCATAAAAAATACCGCTGAAAAGACGCTCAAAATCTCTCCAGCGGCATCGTATACCTATAAAGAAACACCTTAACGAACCGGTGTCTTAGCCGAAAGTTTCTCCAGAAAATACACTAAGAAAAAGCCTACTACCATCAGCACTACTGCTTCTGGCACATGTGCATTAGGCAATATATTGGTTTCTATCAAAGGCTTTACTTCTCCGTGGCTGTCAACAAATGTCTCTACCACCTCCTTCCAAGGCCAAACCTTATTCAGGGAGCCCAACATAAAGCCTGTCAATACCGCCAGCGTGATGTTGCGGAAATGTGCCAACGCATACGACAAGATACGCGAGAAAGAGGTAATTCCGATGCAGGCACCTGCTCCAAATACAGCAATCACCACTACATCAAGCGTTTTCACTGCATCCATAATGAAAAAATACTTGCCTAACAGCACCAGAATGAAACTACCGGAAATACCCGGAAGAATCATGGCACAAATGGCAATAGCTCCGCACAGGAAGATGAAAAGCAGATTAGAAGGCGTTTCGGCCGGAGTTGCCACGGTAATATAAAAGGCAACCACTGCCCCAATGACAAAAGCCACCCACGTTTTCCAGCTCTTCCACTCCTTAATGTCTTTCGATACAAACCAGGTAGACGCCAGCACCAGTCCGAAGAAGAACGACCACACCAATATCGGCTGGTTTATCAACAGCCATGTAATCAGCTTGGCCAATGAAAATACGCTGATACCGATACCTGCAAGCAGGAAAAACAAGAAATTACCATTGATTTTCTTCCAGAAAGTCGCCCATTTTCCAGAGAAGAAAAGTTTCAGGCTTTCCAGATTAATACTTTTAATCGAGTTAATCAGTTCGTCATAAATGCCTACGATAAAGGCAATGGTTCCTCCTGAGACTCCGGGAACTACATCCGCGGCTCCCATTCCCATTCCTTTCAGCATCAGAACTGCATAGTCTTTCAGTTTTCGTTCCATCAATTTTTCCATAAATGATTAGCGAATGCAAAGTAAGTGAAAAAAATTGCTCGGAGTCACTATCTCCAAAAACATTTTATGGTTTTTGTTGTTATATTTATGACGAATATTCAAAAATAGAATCATTATGGCAACAACTTTATTTCAAGGAACTCCCGTAGCACTGGCCGGAGAGTTTATACAAAAAGGGGTACAAGCTCCCGACTTTTCATTGGTAAAAGGCGATTTAAGCACTTTTTCTCTGGCTGATGCCAAAGGAAAATTTGTAGTGTTGAACATCTTCCCCAGCATGGATACCGGAGTATGCGCTGCTTCTGTACGTAAGTTCAACAAACTGGCAGCCGGAATGGAAAATACGTTGGTACTGGCTATTTCGAAAGACCTTCCGTTTGCACAAGGACGTTTCTGCACGGCAGAAGGAATCGAACACGTTATTCCTTTGTCTGACTTCCGCTATACTTCCACTTTCGGAAAAGACTACGGAGTGCTAATGACCGACGGCCCGCTGTGTGGACTACTGGCTCGCGCCGTGGTTATTCTCAATCCGGAAGGAAAGGTTATCTACACCCAGCTGGTTCCGGAAATCGTAGAGGAACCGGATTATGATGCTGCACTTGCTGCACTCAAATAAAATTTAAAGGTATATAAATAAGAAAAGGGACAGTCCGTATTTTTCACGTCTGTCCCTTTTCTTTTTATCTTTTGTCTATTTTCTTATTCCGCAGAAAAATCCTTGATTCGCTGTTCTTCCGTCAAGCGGCATACCAGCAAAGTATTGTCTTTTTCGGCCACGATATACCCGTCAAGCCCCTGTACCACTACTTTCTTTTCCTGAGTGGTATGTACGATGCAATTTCGCGATTCATACATTTTTATATTCAAACCGATGCAGACATTGTTATGCGCATCACGCTTGGAATTTTCATGAAGAGACCCCCAGGTACCCAGGTCGCTCCATCCGAAAGAAGCCGGAAATACATAAATCTCATCTGCCTTTTCCATCACAGCATAGTCCACCGAGATGTTTTCACATGTCGGGAAGAGCTCATCCACCATCTCCTGTTCCTTGTCTGTATAATAATAAGGAAGCAGACGTTCGAACACTCTTGCCATGGCCGGCTGATATACCCGGATGGCATTGACAATGGTATTCACATTCCAAACAAAGATTCCTGCATTCCAGAAATAATTGTTACGCTGCAAATAGCGTTCTGCAGTAGCCAGGTCCGGTTTTTCACGGAACGCATCTACACGATAGATTTCCTTATTGGAAGGACAGGCCATTGACAAGTCCGCTTCAATGTAGCCGTAGCCTGTCTCCGGACGATTGGCTTTCATTCCCAATGTCACAATGGCATCCGAATCGGCCGTAAACTTCATGGCCGATGTAACTACACGGGCAAACTCACGTACGTTCATGACCACATGGTCACTCGGGGTCACCACAATATTGGCTTTCGGATTACGTGCCTTGATTTTCCAGCTTACATACGCAATACAAGGTGCCGTGTTACGACGACACGGCTCCAACAAAATATGATCAACGGGAACCTCCGGGAGCTGCTCCTTTACAATCTCCGCATACTTGGCCGAGGTTACCACCCATATATTTTCCGGCAGACATACATCTTTAAAACGATCGACGGTCAATTGGATGAGCGTACGTCCGCAACCCAGCACATCAATAAACTGCTTGGGCATCTCCGGGCTGCTCATCGGCCAAAAGCGACTGCCTATGCCTCCGGCCATAATGACCACATGGTTATTCATTGGATTCATAACAAACTTTTCTTGATAATATCGCAAAGTTAACTCATTAATTTGAATATTTCCTATCTTTGCAAAAAATTATCAACTGAAAATGAGAACATATCCATGCGTCCTGACCATCGCCGGTTCCGACTGCAGCGGTGGCGCAGGCATACAAGCTGATATTAAAGCCATATCTGCGTTAGGTGCATACGCAGCCAGTGCCATTACTGCCATTACCGTGCAGAATACGCTCGGAGTAACGGGCATTCACCCCGTTCCTCCCGCTTACGTGAAAGGGCAAATAGAGGCCGTTATGGACGACATTCGCCCGAAAGCTGTGAAAATCGGAATGATCAATGATGCGGAAATCGTACGGGTAATAGCAGAATCTATTCTCAAATATCATCCTGAATACGTGGTGTTCGACCCGGTTATGGTGTCGACCAGCGGATGCAAGCTGATGGAAGACGAAGCTATCGAAGCCATCACTACCCGGCTTATACCTCTGGCCAGCCTCATCACTCCCAATCTGAGTGAAGCGGAAATCCTGGCCGGACAAAAAAATCAGCACCGTAGAAGACATGAAGCAGCAGGCAAAAGAAATGCTGAAATTAGGATGTAAAGGAGTGCTCATCAAGGGAGGACACCTGGACGGAGGACTGATGTGCGATGTGCTGCAAACGGCTACGGAAGAAGCCCCGCACTTGTTTACAGCCCCGAAAGTAAACAGCCGGAATACACACGGCACAGGATGTACCTTGTCTTCTGCCATCGCCACGTTTCTGGCATTGGGAGAACCCATGTCTGTAGCTGTAAAGAAAGCCAAACAATATGTATACAAAGGTATTGAATCTGGAAAAGACGTTTGCATCGGAGGCGGACACGGCCCGTTGAACCACTTCCACTCCCCCGTCGCCATGCACATTTTCGACAAAAATGAGTAATATCTCAAAAGAATCATTACCTTTGCAGACAATAACTTATAAACAAGAAAGATAATCATTATGAAAGCATTTGTATTTCCTGGACAAGGAGCACAATTCGTAGGTATGGGAAAAGACCTGTACGAAAACTCTCCGCTCGCTAAAGAATTATTCGAGAAAGCCAATGATATTTTAGGTTACCGCATTACAGACATCATGTTCGAAGGTACTGACGAAGACTTGCGTCAGACTAAGGTGACACAGCCTGCCGTATTCCTGCACTCTGTAATCTCTGCATTGTGCATGGGCGACGCTTTCCAGCCAGAAATGACTGCCGGACATTCTTTGGGTGAATTTTCTGCCTTGGTAGCTGCCGGTGCTCTGTCATTCGAAGACGGATTGAAACTGGTGTATGCACGTGCCATGGCTATGCAGAAAGCATGCGAAGCTCAGCCGTCAACCATGGCTGCCATCATCGCATTGCCTGATGAGAAAGTAGAAGAAATCTGTGCTTCAGTTGCCGCTGAAGGAGAAGTTTGTGTGGCAGCCAACTATAACTGCCCGGGACAGATTGTGATTTCTGGTAGCATCGAAGGTATCAACAAGGCTTGCGAACTGATGAAAGCTGCAGGTGCCAAACGTGCCCTCCCGCTGAAAGTAGGTGGTGCGTTCCACTCTCCGCTGATGAACCCTGCTAAAGTAGAACTGGAAGCTGCTATCAACGCTACAGAATTCCATACACCTAAATGCCCGATTTATCAGAACGTGGATGCACTTCCACACACTGATCCGGCTGAAATCAAGAAGAACCTGGTGGCACAGCTTACTGCTTCTGTACGCTGGACACAGACTGTACAGCAGATGATTGCCGACGGAGCTGATGACTTCACAGAATGTGGTCCGGGTGCAGTATTGCAAGGATTGATCAAGAAAATCAACAAAGACGCCAATGCGCATGGAATAGCATAATCAGGCCATGAGTCTGACAAGGGCACGAATTATACAAAGCAGACGGATTCTCTTTCTTATCCGTGCGAAAGTATAATTCGTGCTTTTTTCGTTTTTAAAATTATTCAAACATTATGGAAACAACAGAAAAGATTATCATATACCAAGTTTTTACCCGCTTGTTTGGTAACCAGAACAAGACCTGCCGTCCGAATGGCAGCCTTGAAGAAAACGGATGTGGAAAGATGAATGATTTTACCAAACAGGCCTTACACGAAATAAAAAAATTAGGCGCTACACACATCTGGTACACCGGACTGATAGCGCACGCTTCGCAAACGGATTACACTGCATACGGCATTCCCAAGAACCACCCTTCCATTGTGAAAGGGAAAGCAGGCTCTCCGTATGCCATCCGCGATTATTATGACATCGACCCGGACTTGGCCGAGCATGTAGACAAGCGTATGGAGGAATTCGAGCATTTGGTTACACGCAGCCATGAATGCGGACTGAAGGTCATCATGGATTTCGTTCCGAACCATGTGGCACGGCAGTATCACTCTCTGGCCAAACCGGCTGGTGTAAAGGATTTGGGTGAGAACGATGACTGCTCTCAGGATTTCAATCCACAAAACAATTTCTACTATATACCGGGACAGAAGCTGGCAGGCGAAATCGACCTTTATGATCCGGAACAAGGGAATTACGAGGAAATGCCGGCCAAGGCTACCGGAAACGACCGCTTTGACGCATGGCCCAACCGGAACGACTGGTATGAAACCATCAAGCTGAATTATGGAGTGGACTACCTGCATCACACCGGAGGACATTTTGACCCGATACCGGACACCTGGAAGAAAATGGAAGACATACTGAGCTACTGGGCCGGAAAAGGTATCGACGGTTTCCGTTGCGACATGGCCGAAATGGTACCTTGCGAATTCTGGGGATGGGTTATTCCTCGTATCAAGGCTGCCTTCCCGCAGATTATCTTTATTGCCGAAGTGTACAATCCGAATGAATACCGTAACTATATTTACAACGGACATTTCGATTACCTATATGATAAGGTAGGACTGTATGACACGCTGAGAAACATTACTTGCGGATATGGTTCAGCCACCGGAATCACCCACTGCTGGCAAAGTGTAGACGACATTCAGGACCACATGCTGAATTTCCTGGAAAACCACGATGAACAGCGCATTGCATCCGACTTCTTTGCTGGCAATCCATTCAAGGCTGTTCCTGCCTTCATCGTATCTTCCTGCCTGCGAAGCAATCCGGTCATGGTCTATTTCGGACAGGAATTGGGCGAAAAAGGAATGGACTGCGAGGGTTTCAGCGGACAGGACGGACGAACCACTATCTTCGACTATTGGAACGTAGACAGCATTTACCGCTGGAGTTACCGCGGACGCTGGAATACGCATCTGCTCAGTGAAAAGGAAAAGGAACTGCGTAAAACTTACGAAACCATCCTGCATATCTGCCAGAAAGAACAGGCCATCAGCAAAGGTGAATTCTTCGACCTGATGTATGTGAACCTGAACGGATGGCAGATGAATGAGCACAAGCAGTACGCTTTCTTGCGTAAATACGGTCAGGAAGTACTCTTCATTATGGTAAACTTCAGCGACACGGCAACTCAGGTAGCAGTTAACGTGCCGGCTCATGCATTTGAATACTTCAAAATGACTCCATCTGCCCAATGCAATGCCAAGGACCTGCTTACCGGAAAGACAGAAAAAATCTGCTTCACGCCCGAAAGTCCCACTTGCACGGAACTGCCTGCATACGGTGGAAAGATTTTTAAACTAAAAGTAAAATAAACAGCCGAAACAGGACTGATAGCTTTCAAACGTAAATAGTTTTAATTTATTTTGTTTGGAAACTTGAAACAAAAAGGTATCTTTGCACAAATAGCATAACTTTGTGCAAACTATAAATACAATTATATGGAAAAAAGTTTTCTGGCCTTCATTGAGGACAGTATCAAAAAGAACTGGGACCTGGATGCCCTGACAGACTACAAAGGTGCCACTCTGCAATACAAGGATGTAGCACGTAAAATAGAAAAACTGCATATTTTGCTGGAGGAAAGTGGCATCAAGCCGGGCGATAAGGTAGCCTTGTGCGGACGCAACAGTTCACACTGGGGAGTAGCCTTTCTGGCTATCCTGACATACGGTGCGGTAGCAGTTCCTATTCTTCATGAATTCAAGGCAGACAATGTACATAATATCGTCAATCATTCCGATGCCCGTCTTCTCTTCGTGGGAGATGTGGTATGGGAAGCGTTGAACGAGGCTGAAATGCCGAACCTGGAAGGTATCATTCTGATGACCGACTTTACCTTGTTAGTATGCCGCAGCAAGCAGTTGGAATATGCCCGTGAACACTTGAACGAAATGTTTGGAAAGAAATTTCCACGCAATTTCCGGAAGGAGCATGTCAGCTACCGAAGAGATACTCCGGAAGAACTGGCACTTATCAACTATACCTCTGGAACGACCAGCTTCTCTAAGGGGGTAATGCTTCCTTATCGCAGCTTATGGTCGAATACACAGTTCGCATTTGAGGTGTTGACCCTGCAACCTGGCAATAAGGTAATCTCCATCTTGCCTATGGCACACATGTACGGACTGGCATTTGAATTTATCTATGAATTCTGTGCAGGTTGCCATGTGTACTTCCTCACCCGTATGCCAAGCCCCAAGATTATTTTCCAGGCGTTCTCGGAAGTGAAGCCTCACATTGTGATTTCGGTTCCACTTATCATTGAGAAGATTATCAAAAGAACGTGTTGCCTAAGCTGGAAACGCTGAAAATGAAACTTCTGCTGAAGGTTCCTCTGATCAACGATAAGATTAAGGAAGCCGTACGTGAACACATGGTGCAGGCTTTCGGTGGAAATTTCTATGAAGTCATTATTGGAGGAGCAGCTTTCAATCAGGACGTAGAAAGACTACTCAGAAGTCTGGATTTCCCATATACGGTAGGATATGGAATGACCGAATGCGGACCGATTATCTGCTACGAGGACTGGTTGCGCTACAAACCGGGGTCTTGCGGTAAAGCCGCACCACGCATGGAAATAAAGATAGACAGTCCGGACCCTCAGAATATTGTAGGAGAGATTCTTACCCGAGGAGAAAACGTGATGTTAGGATATTACAAAAATCCGGAAGCAACGGCACAAGCGATCGATGCGGAAGGCTGGTTGCACACAGGCGACTTGGGGGTAATGGATGAAGAAGGAAACGTGACCATCAAAGGCCGAAGCAAGAATATGCTGTTAGGACCTTCAGGACAAAATATCTACCCGGAAGAAATCGAAGAAAAGATAAGCAACCTGCCGTATGTATGCGAAAACATTGTGATTCAGCAAAGTGACCATAAACTGGCTGCGCTTATCTATCCGGACTTTGAGGAAGCCTACAAACAGGGATTGACAGATGCCGATATTGAAAGAATCATGGAAGAAAACCGTGTAGCAGTGAATGCGGAACTTCCTGCTTATTCTCAGATTACGCGCATCAAGATTTACCCGGAAGAATTTGAAAAGACACCTAAGAAAAGCATCAAGCGTTTCTTATACCAAGAAGTCAAGTAGCATCATGAAACGAACATTTATATCCGCGTTCCTGTTAGGAGGTATCCTGGCAGGAACGCACTTATCTGCACAGGAAACGAAACCAGCCTCAGCCTCTGAAAAAAGGTCCGAATGTTTCACTGAACATCACCAATAAAAACGAAATTTCCGCCAAGGAACATACGATAAACC
>ENA-OQHF01001304-OQHF01001304.1-human-gut-metagenome-genome-assembly--contig:-NODE-1304-length-14002-cov-2.957333_pt1 | contig 14002 bp, 14 predicted proteins | sample MGYA00242559_ERZ504709 | MGnify/ENA primary metagenome ERZ504709 (study PRJEB26092, sample SAMD00036203) | human gut metagenome | host: Homo sapiens | study: EMG produced TPA metagenomics assembly of... | reverse complement strand
GTATGCTTCCACGATCACGTTCGCGGCGGAATCGTCGAGCACCGCCCATCCGTCTCGCGAAATCACACCATCGTCCAGAGGAATTTCGCCGTTCGCCTCGTCGAGCGTGCGCGCGGTGCCTTTAAGATTATGCTTCGGTTCGTCGCCGTAATGCCACGTATTGAACTGGGTGTCGGCCACGCCCTTGACGACTACGCTCAAGCCTTCTTTGCTGAATGGCTTGCCATCGTACGTCACATACAGCGCGGGGGTGTCAACAATGAGCAGTCCGTCGCGATGCGTCACCGTGAATTGCGGGTCGGCGCCAAAATCGCGGTTGACCACCATTTTGCGTGAGATTTGTCCTCAAATTCGCCGGAATCAGACCATTCGAAACGGATCAGCGATTCCGTTAGAATGCCAATCCTCCAATGATCCCCTTGTAAAACCGACGATTCTCGCATTTCGGACGTGCCTTGCGCACATAGTCGACGAATACCGTGCCGGTTTCGTTATCTAATGCGTTGTTTGCCATACTACTCCTGCCTTACTTGCCACTGCCCGTCGCAATACCTGCAATGAACTGCTTCTGGAAAATCATATACACAATGATCACTGGAACAATTGCCAACGAAGTCGCTGCGAACAATCCGCCGTAATCGGTGCCGTATTGTCCGTTGAAGGCCTTCAGACCGACAGCGAGCAGCTGCTTGTGTTCGTCAGTGATCATCAAGAATGGCCACAGGTAGTCTTCCCAATTCCACAGGAAGGTGAAGATGGCGAGCGCCGCGATGGTGTTATGGCTCATTGGCAGAATGATGCTATGGAAGATTCTGGTTTCGGATGCGCCATCGAGTTTTGCCGCTTCAATGAGTTCGTCAGAAATTCCCGAGATGGATTGGCGGAACAGGAAGATACCGAATGCGCTGATCATGCCAGGAAGCACGAGCGACGTGTAGGTGTCTTGCAGACCCCAGTTGGTGAACATTTCGTATTGCGGAATGATGGTCACTGCCCAAGGAATCATCATGGTGCTCATAACGATGCCGAAAAGCAGGTTGCGACCACGGAATCGCATTTTAGAGAACACGTAACCAAGCACCGCACTTGTGTAGATTGCAATACCGGTTTTCAGTACTGCTACGATCAGCGAGTTTGCGAACAATCGCAAGAAATTGAACTTTTCTTGGATGCTCACATAATTGTCAATCGTGGATGGCTTAGGGAATAATCCTCCGGTCACTTTGACGATTTCGCTATTTGGCGCGAATGATGAAATGAACATCCAAACAAATGGAACAATGGTGATGATGGCGGCGATGAAGAGCAGAATCGTAAGAATGATGCCGCCAATTTTACGTGATTTCATGCCAGTTCCTCCGAATCTCCAGAAACCTTGAACATGATGAGGGTGAGCACACCAGTGAACAGGAAGAGCACAACTGCCTGAGCTGACGCGACGCCGAAGTTGTATTTCTGGAATGCCTGATCAAAGATGAGATAGCTGATGGTGTAGGTTGACGTGCCCGGACCGCCTTCGGTCATGACGAGAATCTGCACGTATGCCTGCAGGTAGCTGATCAGTGACGTGATGACAATGAACAAGGTGGTTGATTTAAGCAACGGCAGGGTGATTTTGAAGAAAATCTGCACTGAGTTGGCACCGTCGATGGCGGCCGCCTCGTACACGTCTCGAGGAAGATTCATGAGACCGGCCAAATATAGAACGGTCGCGTAGCCGAAATCCTTCCAAATGGTCATGATGATGACTGCCGGCATGGCCCATTTGGTGTCGTGCAGCCAGTTGATGTCGAGTCCTGTGATTTTGTTTACCATGCCGAACTGCGGGTCGAACATCCACATCCACACGAAAGAGACTGCCACGAGCGGAGTGATGGTCGGCATGTAGAACAGACCTCGGAGGGTGTCTTTGCATTTGACGAGTTTGGCGCTGAGCAGCAGGGCCAAGCCGAGACCAAGCACAATGCGGAAGAGTGTGGAAACACCTGCGAATACCGCCGTGTTCCCCATGGAAGTCCAGAAAAGTTTGTCTGTGAGGATCTGTTTGAAGTTGTCGAGTCCGACCCAATCATAAGTGCCAATCAGAGGATTCCAGTTATGCAAACTGCCCGCGAAGGCTTTAAAAATTGGGTAGGCCAGGAAAATGGCGAAATAGACCACCAAGAAGACAACAGCCATGTTGCGTAGGGTGAAAATTCTCGATACCAGAGATTCACCATTTTTGTTTTTCATTGAATCTCGCCTCTCTGTGAGCCGATTCGACCGTTTTGTTACGCAATACAGAATGTCAGATCGAATCGAATAAGAAGATTGAACGTATCTCGTAGATAAAAAGGCAGTCGCGGCGCGGAAGAAGAATCGTACCGCGACTGCCCGGATTGGAAAAGGGATTGGAAAGGATATATCGGTATTACTTATGTTCGTCGAAGTAAGCGTACTTGCTTTCCATTGACGTGAAGTCAGAGCTCTTCATGTCGGTATCCATCTGACCCTGGGCCTCCTTGAGAGCCTTATCGATGGACATGCCGTTCTGGAAGACGTTCTGGAAAGCAGTGGTGCCGCTGGATTCAACGGTGGATGGTGCCGGTCCCGGCCAGATCAGTCGGTCTACGCGTGGCTGGATGGCGGCCATGACCGGCTTGGAGAGAATGTCCTTGTCGTTCTGCAGCGAGGTCTTGGCTGGGAAGGAGTTCAGTTCGGATACCGCTTCACGAATGTAATCATCGTTGGCGAGCAGGTACTTGATGAAGTCCTGGGCAACGGCCTGCTGCTCCTTGCTCTGGTTCTTGTTGACGCCCGGAGTGGATTCGCCGTTGTAACGGTCGTATGCAAACGGAGTGTCTTCGGAGAAGGTTGGGTGGCGAACACGCCGTAGTCAATATCTGGATACTTTTCTTTCAGCGTGCCTTCCATGTGGCCCCAAGCGTAGATCATCGCAGACTGGCCGTTACCGAAGCTTTGGGTGTAATCGTTGCCGAAGTCAACGGATCCGACCTTGTACTTGTCATACAAATCCTTGAGGAACTGCATGTTTTCTTTGGTCACATCGTTGTTGTAGTTGGCTTTCTTGCCATCTTCGCTGAAGAGCAGTTCACCCTTCTGATAATTCAGACCTTGATAGATGGCGCTGTAGGCGTCGCCGTTGAAGTTGAAGCCGGCCTGCGTCATCTTGCTGCCGTCGGTTTTGGTGAGCTTTTGGGCGACCTGGATGAATTCGTCCCATGTGGTCGGAATGTCGGCGTCGGTGAGGCCCGCTTCGCTCCACAATGTCTTGTTGTAGTAGATGTTGCCGGTGTTGATCACGGAGTCGATGTACTTGACTTTGCCGTTCTCATCTTCATGTACGGATGCGGTGGAGTAGTCGGATTCCAGAGACTTGGTGTCGATATCGTAATCCGCTGCGTATGGACGAATCAACGCATCGTGAGAGTTGTGGATGTTGAAAACAGCCGGACCGTTTTTGCCTTTCAGAGCCAACGGCAGCTTGGTCCAATAATCATCCCATGAAACATTCACCGTTTTGATGGTGACGTTCGGATACGTCTTCGTGTAGGACTCAATCATCTTGTAGACAGGATCCGTGCCCTTGCTGCCCCAGCTCCAGTACTCGAGCTGGATTGGCTTGCCGTCGTTCACGAGATGATTGGGGTCGTAGGTGATGGTGTTGCCGATAACATCAAGCCCTTTGTCGGCTTTCGTATCGGTTGTGCCGGAGGTGGCATTGCTGTTCCCGCACGCAGCCAAGCCGACGATGCTCAGGGCCGCCACTGCCACTGCGATACCTTTGTTGATTTTCATATCTCTCCTTACGTCCTCGTAAGCCTTCATCCGCCCCTTGCGGACAAGCAATAGCATACGACAAGGGTTTCATATTGGCAATTCAAGGTTTTTTAAAATGTAAACGGTTTCATTTGAAACCCGTTTCATCTCACCGCTGTGAGCGTGCACACATTGTTTTTCATACGGCGTGTCGTATCGCAACCCTTTTCATTCATCTTTCAACTCTGTAGCCATGAGGACGGTAATGATGGTAGGCTGAAACAAACAGTGAAAAACTTTCGGAGGCACCATGAAAGCGAGCATCGGCGATGTGGCACTGAAGGCAGGCGTATCGAACGCTACAGTCTCACGCACTTTCGCACACCCTGAACAGGTGTCAGAGGCAACACGGTTGAAAGTGCAGGCCGTAGCCGATGCGTTGAATTTCAGCGTTTCCAGATCGGCAGGAATTCTTAAATCCGGTAGAACCTATCGCATAGCATTATTGGTCGGCAGCGGCGTCATCGAATGGTTCACCGCCGAAATCATTGCCGGACTTAACGATGTTTTGCGTGACGCCGGGTACGATCTGGTCATCTACCCCATCGAGGGGTCGGAGGCGCGTGACGCATTCTTCGAGGAACTTCCCGTACGCAGCAACGCCGATGCCGTATTCGTTTCCTCATTTGGCATCAGCCCCGACGAGGTCAAACGTCTCGGAACCGCAAAAATTCCGATTATCGGTATCAATACCACCAGCGAAGGATTCGATGCAACTGTCGGTATCAACGACAAAGAAGGCATCAAACTCATCGTTCGACATCTCGCCAAGCTGGGACATCGTAACCTGCTGTATTTATATGAAAGCTTTTCCTCCACATTGGGATTCAGCTCATTTAACCGTATTTCCGGATTCCAGGAAGCCTGCGATGCAATTGACGGACTGACCGCCCGCACACTGGCAGTGCAAAAAGGCGACAGCATTCTAGATGCGGCAATTTCCGAGATCATGGCGCAAGACAACCCACCCACCGCATTGTGTTTCCATCAGGACTCACAGGCAATTCCATTGTTCTTCCGCCTTCAACGCAGCGGCCTTTCCGTGCCTGGAGATATTTCCGTAACCGGATTTGACGACAGCACCTTCGCCAAGGAGGCTGAGCTAACCACCGTTCGACAGCGCCCATACGACATGGCCGTCGATGCGGCACAAAAGGCTCTGGCGCTCATCGAAGGACAACCCATCGAGGAACCATTCGAGACATTCCCCGTGCAGTTGCAAGTACGAAACTCAACCGCAAAACCACGCACCGCTCCCCTGCTGTAGGCCGCAGCGTGTACTCGCGTGAAATCACTTCGCGTAATACCCCACGCCAACCGGTCTATCTGCGCTATGTATGGCAGGTTTTGCTTCTTGTCCGGAGACATCTCGCTTATATATGGCACGTCGCCTGCGAAAACAGCCACTTCGGGGGTACGTTTTTGAGGTTTTCGCCGCATGTGTCTGCCATATGTAAGTGAGATGTCTCCGGTCAGGCCCCCGAATCTGCCATACATAGACGAGATGCGAGCCGCAGACAAGCCTCTTCGTCTTACCCCGGCGTTCAATGTGCTTTTCTTACGGCGTTCAATGTACTTTTCTTCACACGCATGTACGTTTAATCGCCTCAAGCACCGATGCGAATCAAACTCACCAATGTTCGCACCGTCAACGGCATACGCCAAGACAGCAACGCGACTTAACCCAAACCGCCAACATCAGTAGTTTGGCGGATACTCGCACGCATGGCCGTCCACACCTCCATTGGACGAGAGGAAACGTGGAATAGAGTCATTGCCTTTTGTCGACCATCATGACGACGCGCGCAAACAGATAACGCTAAACTTGTCTCATGTTGATTATTTGCTTAACCTAGCGAAGCGACGAAGCAAGAGCAGGTGATATATGGTAACAATTTCTGACGTGGCGCACGCAGCCGGTGTTTCCAAGGCAACAGTCTCGTATGTACTATCGGGAGATCCTCGAATCACCCAAGCTACAACACTTAAGGTGCAACATGCGATTGACGAATTAGGCTATACGGTGAACCATGCAGCCCGCGCACTATCCGTAAGAAAAACCAAAACAATAGGTGTGGTCTCCCCCGCCTTTCACGGCAACTATCTGTCAGCCCTCTTTGGACTGTACGTGTACCTGCTATCCGAAGAAGCGACAAAGAGAGGATACGACACCCTACTCATTGGCGAGAACGACGGCTTCGAGGCAATGCATGAAGCATGGTCGTCAAAGAAAGTGGATGGGTTCATCCTGATGGACGTCAAAGATGAGGATCCACGAGTCAGCTATGCCGCAAAAGAGCACATTCCGACCGTTGCATTCGGCTCGCCAAAGAACTCACACGGTTTGGATACAGTGGATTCCGATTTCGCCAAGGCTGCATCATCAATCTTGAATTTCTTAGCCTCTGAAGGGCATAAAGAGGTGATTCTTATTCCATGGTCACACACAATATTTGATCAGGGTCTTGGCTACGCTTGGCGCTTTCTGGATTCAGCGATAGAGACCGCCAAACGTCTTGACCTGAAAATGCATGTCGAATATCCGAAAGACGACGATTCGGATCCTTCGCCCCTCATTGAGCATGCACTAGATACGCACACCAAAGCGACCGCTCTGATACTTCACAACGAGCCAGCAACAATCGTTGCCCCTCAGGTCTTGGCACGCAGGAACCTCCGAACACCGGATAACTTGCAGGTCGTAACCGTCTTCCCGAAACAGCTAGCAACATCAATGAAGATATCGTTCCCTGCAGTGCGTCCCGGACATTGCGCAACTATCAGAAGCCGCCGTGGGAGCCCTTTTGCGCCGAATAAACAATCCGAAAGCCCCGACGGTCACCCGACTATCTTGATTATCCACTAACCCAAGAGCCCGAGTAACATCGCAGCTACGTAGATTACGCGCAGAAAACAACCACGAGATTCTACATTAGTTAAGTTCGTCGATTTGACTTTTCAAAGATCAGGGTTTATTATTTAACTTGTTTAACCGGTTCAACAGTTTGGGATTAAAACTTCCCAAACGCAATAAATTAATCATTCAGCGCATAGGTGCGCTGTTAATGAAAGGAAATACCAAATGATCGGTTCAAATATGAAGCGCGTGATAGCTTTAATCGCCGCAAGTGCCGCGGCAGTCAGTCTCGCCGCTTGCGGTAGCAACTCGAGTCAAGATTCCAAAACAATCGAATTCTGGGACCCATACCCTCAGAAGAACGATAGCAGCACATGGGCGAAATACGTTACCAATTGTGCTCCTGAGGGATATAACGTAAAACGCATCGGCTATGCGCAGTCAGACCTATTAAACAATCTCACAACAGCTGTCAAGGCCGGCAACGCACCCCAGATCGCCCTGATCGATAACCCAAAGATGCCTACCGCTGTCGACGCAGGACTTGTTACGGATATCGAGGCAGCGGGAGTCGACGTTTCAGGATTCGACAAGAATATCGAAGGTCCCGGCATCATCGACGGCGTACAATATGGGGTTTCTTACGGCACTAACGCATTGGGCTTGTATTACAACCCCGATGTCCTCAATAAGGCCGGCGTCGACCCGGAATCGATTACCGATTGGGATTCGCTCAACAGTGCCATCGAAAAAGTAGTAAACGCAGGATATAAGGGCATCACGTTCTCCGGCATTTCCGGCGAAGAAGGAACATTCCAGTTCCTTCCCTGGTTCTGGGGAGCCGGCGGTCAATTGAAGGACGCTTCAGGTTCCAGTGCCGAACAGGATGCGCTTGATCTGGTATCCGGCTGGGTCCAAAAAGGTTGGGCTCCGAAATCGGTCGCAACGGACAACCAATCTGCTGCATGGGATCTGTTCCTTGGCGGCGATTACGGCTTCTCCGAAAATGGTTCATGGCAGATGGAGTCGGCCACCGAGAAAGGCTACAAGATGATTTCCATTCCGGCCAAAGATGGCGGAGTAGCCCCGGTTCCAAGCGGTGGCGAGTTCATTACCATTCCAACCCAGAAAACCAAAGACAGTGACAAGATGAAGGCAACCGCGGAAGTCATTCAGTGCCTCATTGACGGAGATAATCTCAAGAAGACCAATGATGAGATGGTTTATCTTGCCGCCAAAAGTGACGTCCGCAAGCAGCAGGTGGAAGAGAACAGCGCCTGGGCACCTTGGGTTGACGCCGTAGAAAATGCTGAAGGCCGTACCACTGACGTCGGTCTGCAATACGAAGACATTTCTGCACAGCTTCCGAAGATCTACAGGCTGCCTTGAATAAGGGCTGATTCGCGGTCTCACATTTTTCTGGGGCATCTGCCCGCCATTCATTGCGATAATCAGACGCCCCATTCCATCTTTTCCATCAACAGGCAGGTGAACTATGTCTCAAACAATCACCGCAGATAAACCAAGGCGAATCAAGCCAACCACATTGGCCGCCATTGGTTTCGCGGCCCCGCTGATTATTTACATGCTTATCTTCTACGTTTGGCCTCTGATTCAGAATATTTCCATGAGTATGCACCGCTACACACGCCGTACTTTTGTGACCGGCGATGCCCCTTGGTCTGGATTCGATATCTATAAGGAAATATTAAGCGATCAACAGTTCTGGACTATTCTCGGACAGACTTTGATTTTCGTCTTCGCTTCTATCGTTTTCCAATACTCTATCGGCTTGGCATTAGCGGTTTTCTTCAATCAGAATTTCAAACTTTCCGCGGCTTTGCGCGGCGCATTCCTTGTACCATGGCTACTTCCGCCAATGATTTCCGGTACGATCTGGCAATGGATGATGGACGCCGACAGCGGTGTTATTAATAATTTCCTCAAACTATTTGGTTTGGACCCGGTTTGGTGGCTGCAAGCCGATCATTCCTTGTGGGCGGTTATCATTGCCAATATTTGGCTTGGTATTCCTTTCAACCTCGTAATTCTGTATTCGGGCTTGCAAAACATCAATGGCGACTTGTATGAAGCCGCCGCGTTGGATGGCTGCAATGCTTGGCAGCGCTTCTGGAAGATTACTTTCCCGTTGCTCAAGCCGGTATCGATGATCACGCTCCTGCTAGGTTTCGTCTACACGTTACGAACAGTAGACATCATCTGGATTATGACCAAGGGCACTGGATCTTCGAGAACCTTGGCAACTTGGGCTTATGAGATGGCTTTCGGAAAGGGCACATCAGCAACCATCCGGTATTCGGAAGCATCCGTTGTGGGCACGATTCTCATTGTCGTAGCACTGATTTTCGCTCTGATTTACCTGTGGGCCCAGCGGAATGAAGAGAAGAGGTAACTAAATGAAACATCGTTCATCATGGTGGAAAACACTTATAGGCATCATTTTGACGCTGATTATGCTCTTCCCCGTATACTGGATGATCAACATATCATTCACGCAACGTCGCTCCATCCGTTCAGGTGATCTGTTCCCGAAAGATTTCACGCTCGACAATTATGCCTCTGCGTTAAGTTCACAGCTCCCCTACCTAGGAACGTCATTGCTAGTTGCCATAGGATGCGTGATCCTGACCCTAGCAATTGCATTACCTTCGTCATACGCCATTGTTTTCTTGGAGTTCAAAGGCTCAAAGTCCATGAACTTCCTGTTGATTGTTGCTCAGATGATTCCCGCGGTCGTTATGTCTCTAGGCTTCTACCAGATCTACGATGACATCGGTCTTCTCGACAGTATTCCGGGACTTATCGTTGCCGACTCCACTTTGTCGGTACCGTTCGCAGTGATTCTGATGACGGGATTTATGTCCGGTATGCCACGCTCGTTGGTGGAGGCAGCGCAAATCGACGGAGCATCGCAGTGGGGTGTTTTTACCAAAATCGTGATTCCACTCTCCCGTAATACCATTGTCACGACTTCGCTGTTCGCTTTCCTCTGGGCATGGTCAGATTTCATGTTTGCTTCGACCCTCGATTCCGGTGGCGGCAAGATGAGGCCAATCACCATGGGTCTATATGACTTTATCGGTTCACAGAACCAAGAATGGGGGCCAATGATGGCCACCGCAGTATTGGCCTCAGTACCAACAGCGCTATTACTAATTTTCGCACAGAAATACGTTGCCGCCGGCGTAACAGCCGGAGCGGTGAAAGACTGATCCAACCCTTAAGTACATAATTACAAGGACCAACTATGAGTGAACTAACTTTTGCTATCGATGGAGATGCACTGTTGTGGACTGGTGACGGCGAATATCTTCGCATCGAACCATGGGGAAAGAATTCAGTCCGCGTCCGCGCCTCGAAAATGCATGAAATACAGGAACAAGAAGGAGCTTTGCTGCCACAAAACAATCAGGCCTCAGACAGTCACGACTATGGTATCACCATTGACAAGCCCAATAGAACCGCCGAATTACGCAATGGCGATATTGTAGTTCAAGCGAAAGCATCCTGCGGCCTGTACTCCGGATCAGGATATGAAGAGCCACGCTGTTTACTAAGCTTCTATAAGGCAGACGGCACACCGCTCATTCAGGAAATACCATCTGGCGGATCACTAAATCTTCGAGCGCGATGGTTCAAACCGATCACCGGAGGCGACTATTCCATCGTTGCTTCCTTTACCACACCGGAAAATGAGAAACTATATGGTATGGGCGAGTACCAACAGAACATCCTCAATCTGAAAGGTTGTACCCTCGAACTCGCGCATCGCAATTCACAGGCATCTATTCCTTTCGTGGTTTCCAGCGCCGGATATGGCTTCCTGTGGAATAATCCGGCACTTGGAAACGTTACGTTCGGCAAGAACCGTACGGAATGGCGAGCTGAATCAGCCAAGCAGATTGACTACTGGATTACCACAGGCGATACACCTTCTTCGATAATGAAGCATTACGCCGACGCCACAGGGCACGCTCCTCACATGCCTGAATGGGGACTGGGATTCTGGCAGTGCAAGCTTAGATATTGGAATCAACGTCAGCTCCTAGACGTCGCCCATGGGTTTAAACAGCGTAATATTCCATTGGATCTCATCGTTGTAGATTTCTTCCACTGGCCGCATATGGGTGATTTCCGTTTTGAGAATGAATTCTGGCCAGATCCCAAAGCTATGGCGGACGAGCTGCACAGCATGGGAGTGAAACTCATGGTATCTGTGTGGCCCCAGGTCGCGCTCGCCTCAGAGAATTATGTTGAGATGAAGTCAAAGAACCTTCTCGTGCGCGCAGATAAGGGTGAAGACGTCGGCATGATGTTCGAAGGTCCCAGCCAGTTCTATGACGCCACCAATCCAAAAGCTCGCGAATATGTTTGGGAGAAGTGCCGAACAAATTATGCCGAGCTTGGGGTTGATGCATTCTGGCTCGATGAAGCGGAACCTGAATACGGCACGTACGATTTCGACAACTATCGATATTACGCCGGCCCAAACCAGCAGGTGGCAAACATCTACCCAAGAGACTACAACAAAGGCTTCTACGAGGGGCAACAAACCATAGGAAGGGATGGTGACATCGTCAACCTCACCCGTTGCGCTTGGGCTGGTTCGCAACGCTATGGTTCTCTTGTTTGGTCTGGAGACGTTGGTTCGACCTTCGCCGACCTTCGTGCCCAGATTACCTGCGCCATCCACATGGGCATGGCCGGTATCCCCTGGTTCACCACCGATATGGGCGGTTTCCATGATGGGATAATTGATTCGGACGATTTCAAGGAGTTGTTGGCCCGCTGGTGCGCGTTCTCATGCTTCCTACCGGTCATGCGCAACCATGGCGACCGTAGTCTGCATACGACAACCGGCAAGGAGACCATCACCAATTCGGCCGGAGACCACCGTTCGCCAAGTGGTGCCGACAATGAGCCTTGGAGCTATGGCCCCGAGACGGAGCAGATCTTCCGAAAGTTCATTGCCATTCGCGAGAAAATGCGCCCTTACACTCGGGAATTGTTCGAATCAGCACATACCGATGGCCAGCCTTTGGTCCGTGGACTCTTCTACGAGTTCCCTCAAGACGAATCGGTGTCCGATATCGCCGATGAATACATGTTCGGCCCTGATATCCTAGTGGCCCCCGTAGTTGAGGCCGGAGCCAGATCGCGTGAGGTGACGCTTCCCGGAAACGCTAGCATCACATGGACGGATCTACGCACTGGCAAAGTGTATGGAGGGGGGCAAAAAATCACTGTCGACGCCGGAATAGACACGATTCCAGCCTTCGCACGCGACGGCCACGATCACGGACTGATCGGAATGCTATAAATTCCCGCACAACAAGTGTGGGGCGTCCGTTCCCAAGGCGAACGCCCCACACTCTGCGCATCTTTTCCATTTCAACCGGTCTATCTGCGGTATGTATGGCAGATTTGTAGCGGGTTTTCAATCAAACAGATGTTGAGCAGTTTTACATGGCATTTATCAAAGATCTTGTTTTCTGCCGCTCCGCACTCAAAGAATTCAGCCAGAAAATACCGATCGCTTTTGCAGCCGCATCAATTAAGTGACTGCAAAAATCCATTCAATACGTTGCTGCCAGCAACACCTCGGAAAGCAAAGTCAAAATTTGACCAATATATTCGGAGGCATCGCCAAGCAATGCAACCGTATTAAAACTTGGTTCGATTAAGATTCGATAAATCCGCCTCGCCATTTCTGCTTATGGCGAGGCAAAATACATCCTTCCCACATGGCTTTGCTGCTTTTTGTATCTTTTGTTGTTATCCGTTGCCACTTGTCGGCATCGGCACGGCATGTCAGTATCATGTGCGTATGAGACTTCTTGGTAATATTCTGTGGCTGATTTTGGGTGGACTGTTGCTCGCCGCCAGCTGGGCCATTATCGGTTTGGTGCTGTGCGTCACCATTGTGGGCATTCCGCTGGGCATTCAGGCGTTCAAGATGGCGGGACTCACGCTGACCCCGTTCGGTAAGACCGTGGAGTATGGCGGAGGTGTGGGATCCGTGTTGCTGAACATCATCTGGTTCGTGCTGGCTGGTTTGTGGATGGCAATAGGCTATGTGTTCGCCGGGCTACTCAACTGCATTACCATTATTGGCATTCCGTTCGGCATTCAGTCGTTCAAGATGGCCAAGCTGGCTTTGTGGCCGTTCGGTTCGCAAATTCGCAGCTTGTAAATTACTTCAGATCACTTCAGATCACTTCACCCAGCATAGACGGCCATCGACTGCCGTCTTGCATATAAGTATCGAGGAGCTGCGGTCCGAACAGGCCGTGACCACTGCGTCCTAAGCAACGAAACATATTTCATTCGCTTATGGCAGCTCCAGAGCGGCAAGGCTCAAAAAACTGAACAGTCGAACATTACCTACCCAAATGATTGCTAATGCCAGCCGCGAATCCCACCGCAGCACTTCCATTCATGCCTAGGCCATTCAGCAATCGTCCCGCATGCTTCGCGCCGGCCCATACCGCGTTGATGATGTTGCCGGCGCCATATCCGGTAAGCACCGTCCACGGATGGGCGAGCAGCCCGCATATCGGGTCAAGACTCTGATAGATTCGCGCGAAGAACGATCCGGGTGCCGGCCTGCATTAGCACAGCGCCAATCGCATACACAACGATGAGGTTGCGCAACCGCTTGGCATAGATACGGTCGCGCCCACGCATAAGCCACATAAGCGGCAGCAATACGCCGAACAGATGCATGCCGATATAGCTGGGCTCCGCGAACAGGAACTGCGGGCGACCACCGCCCCACACCGAGCTTTCATTGATGTACTGCCGGTACATGAGGTGCGCGAAATAGTCGGTCAACGTCTTGATACGCAGATGGATGGATAGCCATTGCACCACGCCCACGCCGAAGGAGAACCAGTAGGAAGCGATGAGAATCCGCAATGGCGTACGCCATGGAATGCGTTTGATGCCGAATGAACCGTCGGCAAGCGGGCAACTGATCCGATAACGCCAACAGCACACCACCAATATTTTGTCTCGTCATTCCGACTCGAGGGATTGCCAATTATCTGGAGGAAGATCTAGTTTGAGATATTCATACGAATTCATTTTGATTTCAGAAAGAACGCCTTTGGCGTTGCGAATCCAGTTGTTACCCTTATTGTCTCGAAAGGCAATAACCGATTCAACACGAACATGCATTCCTTCGCCCGGATAAGGAACATAAGTCGTAAATCTCCCAGGAGGAACGGTACCTACACAAACCAGTATTATTTGTCCCGCTCAAAGTAATCGGCACCAGCCCCTTGATATGTTCCAGAAGTTAAA
>ENA-OQHF01001303-OQHF01001303.1-human-gut-metagenome-genome-assembly--contig:-NODE-1303-length-14006-cov-5.257511_pt1 | contig 14006 bp, 13 predicted proteins | sample MGYA00242559_ERZ504709 | MGnify/ENA primary metagenome ERZ504709 (study PRJEB26092, sample SAMD00036203) | human gut metagenome | host: Homo sapiens | study: EMG produced TPA metagenomics assembly of... | reverse complement strand
TCCAGATATTTCATTAGCAAAAAAATGAGTATTTTGTACAAGAACTGAATTTGACTTAGCACATTTTGAGTAAAATAGACAAACGAAAACTGGCTTGAATGATTTTTTTGTCAGATATATTATAATAGCATAAGTTAATTCATGAATTAGTAGCGAATCGAAATACAACCAACAGAGAAATATTTGGAGGATAAAAATTATGGCAAATGAAGTAAAAATCTTAGTAGCATGTGGAAGTGGAGTAGCAACATCAACAGTAGCACAGGAAGCAGTAAAAAAGATTTTGGCAGATGCTAACATCCCAGGAAAAATTTTAAAAGGAAGCATGAGTGAGATTCCTTTAAAACAAAATGATGTAGATTTAATCTTAACAACAACAAATTACAGAAAACCATTAGAAAAACCTTGCATTAGTGTATTTGGTCTGATTTCAGGAATCAATGAAGGCAAGATTAAACAGAGTATCATTGATGAATGTCATAAAATTCTTGGAGAATAAGATCAAATAAATAGGAGGAATAAAAATGGATGCTGTATTTAGCTTTTTTAAAGGAATTGTAGATTTAGGAGCAGCGGTTATGCTGCCAATCGTATTGATCATCATTGGTCTGTTCTTCAGAATGAAACTTGGACAGGCAATCAAATCAGGATTGATGGTAGGAATCGGATTTCAAGGTCTTTGCTTAGTTGTTAACTTATTGACAACAAGTATTCAACCAGTTATTAAATATTATCAGACAATGGGTAGCGGATTTACAACAACAGACTTAGGATTCGCAGCAGTAGGAGCTGCATCATGGTCTGTACCGTTTGCACCAATTGTATTGCCGTTGATTGTTATCGTGAACTTGATCTTACTGAAATTAAAATGGACAAAAGTTATGAACGTAGATATTTGGAACTATATCCATTTTATCATTCCAGGAGCAATGGCATATGCATTAACAGATAGCATTGCAGTAGGAGTCATCGTAACATTAGCATCATCTGTTTTAGCTTTATTCATTGGACAGATTGTTGCAAAACCATGGCAGGAATTTTTCGGACTAGAAGGAACAACATGTTCTACATTATCTTATATCGGAACAACATTCCCATTAGCAACATTATTTAATAAGATTATTGACTGCATCCCAGGATTAAATAAAATCGATGTTAATATGGATAAGATTGAATCTAAATTAGGATTTTTTGGAGATCCAGCAGTCATCGGTGTTGTTGTAGGTGTATTACTAGGAATCATTACAAAACAGGATATCGGAACAACATTATCAATTGGTATGGGAGTTTCAGCAGTATTGATCTTAATCCCAAGAATGGTAACAGTTATGATGGAAGGTCTTACAGCTTTAGGAAATGCTGCAAGTGCTTATATGAAGAGTAAAATGGGTGATGATGCAGAAATTTACATCGGAATGGATATCGCTTTAGGATTAGGAGATCCTTGCTGTATCACATCAACAGTTATTGCAATCCCATGTGTTATCTTAATGGCATTTATCATTCCAAACATGACATATTTCCCAATCGGATTATTAACAATTGTATGTTATGTAACACCAATGTGTGTTATGGCAAGTAAAGGAAATTTATTCCGTAGTATTGTAACAACAATTTTATGTTTATTCTTAGTAACATTCTTAACAAACTTCTTTGCACCAGAAGCAACATTAATGATGAAGACAACAGGTGTACATATCAGTGGAATGGTAACAGATGGATTTTTTGGACAGAACCCAATTTGTATCCTGATCGGATTCATCCATAGAATCATTGGATAGGAGGCTTAAACTTATGGGACACACAAATCATTATCTGGCAATCGAGGGAGAAGCAAAGGACTGGGAAGAAGCGATCAGGCTTTGTGGACAGGCAATAGCAGATGCCGGATATGCAGACGAAACTTTTATGAATGCGTGTATTGAACGTGAAAAAGAATATCCAACAGGACTTCCAAGTGAAGTCCCTGTTGCGATTCCACATAGTAAAGTAGAAGGAATCAAAGATAATTGCGTATGCTTTCTAAGATTGAAAAATCCAGTAACGTTTTATAGAATGGATTCAGACGAGGAAAGTATAGAAACGACAGCAGTTTTTAATTTAGCAATTAAAGATGGCGATCAACATTTGGAATTTTTACAGACATTAATGCAAGCTGTTATGAATAAAGAAGTCGTTGAAAACTGCATGACAAAAGAATTAAATAAAATTCCTCAGTATTTGCAGGAACAGTTAGGATGACATACATAGGAGACATTTATGAGAAAGAGAAGTACAGAAATTCTTGAGAAGCTGATTTTAAGTAATTCAAAAAGTATGGAAGTAAAGAAACTCATCACAACATATAGGATATCATTAAAAACACTAAGAACAGATGTAAATGAAATTAATGATTTCTTGTTGGAAGCAAAAATGTCTCCAACAAAATTAAATGAAAAAGAAAAGCTGATCCTTCTGGAAAAAGATATCATGAAAATTCAAGATCGATTGAATCATATGGATACTTATTCGTACAAAATGTCAAGAGAAGAAAGACAGATTTACATCATTGCAGAGTTGCTGATGAGTCAAGACTATATAACAATGCAAAATCTTGCAAAGAAATTAAATGTTAGTAGAAATACAATCTTAAATGATTTTGAAACCGTAAAAGATTATTGCTTGGCATTTAATGTAAATGTTTTGATGAAAAGTAGTAAAGGAATAAAGATTGAATGTGATCAAAAAGACAGAAATAATCTTTTAATGCAGATTTTTCATGATCTTGAAGATGATTATATGGAAAAAAGTTTTTTTCATCAACTGATTCAAAGAAAATTAGGTATGAAGATTTCTCTGGAAATGATAAAAGAGGATCTGAGAGAATATATGGAACAGCAACATATGTTGGTGTCTGATCGAGTATTTTCTTATGTTTCAATTTATCTGTTTGTTATATTAAATAGAAAGATAAATAAGAAAAGAAGAACAGTGGAAAAATTAACTGGAGATACAGCAAGTGATAATCTTTTAAATTGGTTTGCAGACAAATATGAAGTCAGCATCAATAAAAATGATGTAAAAGATTTTGGACGATATATGAAACAACATGATTTTAATATAAGTTCAGAACAAAAAGAAATCAATGATGTTGAATTATATGGAATCATAGTATATTTTCTGCAAATGGTCGGAGAAGACATAGAATGTAGTCTTCAGAGTGATACGGTTTTGATCGAATCGCTGTTAGAACATATAAGGACATTAAAAAATTGGGAAGATTATGATTTTGAGATGCCTTTAAGCGATGAACTTCCGATTCCAAAAGAAATTTTAGAAAAAACAATTGAAAAAAACAGTATTATTTTAGAGAGATATTTAGGATATCCATTAACAAAAGAGATGAAAGAATCAATCATGATTCATATATGCGCGGCTTTTGTTCGAAATCTTGAATATTTAAATCTATTAGAAGTATTGATCGTATGTCCAGGAAGTATGGCAACAGGAAAATATCTAGAGGCGCAGGTTAAAAATTATTTTGACTTTAGAGTTGCCGCAGTGATACCAAGTAGAGACGTTGAGGAATTTTTAAAGAGCAATAAGATTGATTTTGTGATCTCAACGGTAAACGTAAGATCAGAAAGTGTCCCATGCGTAAAAGTGCAGGCACAGCTAACAATGAATGATATTAATGCGATACAGAATATTGCATTTTTATTAGGTAGAAAAGAAAATAAATCAGAAAATGAAAGTCGCTATGTAGAACAAAATTTTTTGGATGTTATGAAGACTTTTCTTGAAAAATTAGATGCTAGCAAGAGAGATGAGTTTTTTGATGAGGTTTATGCATTGATGGAAACGAAGATTCAAAGTACTGGTAAAAGTATTTTAGCACAGATGCTAGACCCATCAAAAATTATGATAAAACAAGAAAAAATAACATGGGAACAAGGAATTTTACAAGCAGCTGATATTTTAGAGAAAAAGGGCTGTGTTGGTTCTGATTACGGAAAAAAAGCAGTAGAAAATGTAGAAGAATATGGTGATTATATTATTATCAGTAAAGGAATTGCTTTAGCGCATGCAGGAAAGAAAGAGGCACATGTCTACAAAGATGGATTAAGTCTTGTAATGTGCCCAGAAGGAATCGAATTTACGGAAGGAAATATCGTATATTTGGTATTTTGCTTTGCAGTTGCGGAAGAAAAAGATTATCTGAAGTTATTCCAGGAAATTATTGCGTTAGGCAAAACACAAAAAAAGATGAAAGATATCTTACAGCAGAAAAATGTTGTTTCTTTATACCATTCATTGGTATTTTAAATGAAAATGTATTTTTATAAAAGATAGACAGGAAAGGGTGTTTGACATGAAAATCAATATCAAAGAATTCACAGGAAAATGCAGTTGTGGCAGAGACCACCAATTAGTTGTAGATGACGTAATCTTGGAAGAAGGAGCATTAAAAAAACTTCCAGAAATCTTAAACAAAGAACCATACAATCAGTATAAACATCTTGTTATGGTATGTGATGACAATACCTACGAAGCAGCAGGGAAAGAAGTAGAAAAATTATTAAATGGAATTTCTGTGATCAAATTAGACCCAGAAAATCTTCATGCAAACGAGATCGGAGTAGCAAAAGTCAAAGAACAATTAGATCCGATCAAAGAAGTAGACTGCATGATTGCAGTCGGATCAGGAACAATCCATGATCTGACAAGATATAATGCATATGAAAGAAAGATCCCATTTATCTCAGTTCCAACCGCAGCCAGTGTTGATGGTTATGTATCTACAGTTGCAGCTATGTCATGGTATGGATTTAAGAAGAGCATGATCGCAGAATCTCCTATTTTAGTCGTTGCAGACAGCCGTATCATCACAGATGCACCAATGAGACTGACAGCATCCGGAGTCGGAGATCTGTTAGGAAAATACACGGCCCTTGCAGACTGGAAGATCACAAATATTCTGGATGGAGAATATATCTGTGACCGTATCTGTGAGATGGAATATGATGCACTGGATAAATTAAAAGAATCCTTAGACGGATTAAGTAACAGAGATATCAACGCATATGAAGAATTGATGTATGGATTATTATTATCAGGACTTGCCATGCAGATGACAGGACATTCCCGTCCCGCATCCGGAGCAGAGCATCATATGGCACATTTCTGGGAGATGGCAGTGATCAATGATGAGATCGATGCATACCATGGAGAGAAAGTAGGAGTCGGACTGATCCAGGTAAGTGACATCTACCATGAAGCAGTAAAATATTTAAAAGAGGGCAACTTCAAGGTAAAAGATCATGTGGATATTGAGACAGACCTGATCGAAAAGACATTTACCAATAAAGAATTATGCGAAAGCATTAAAAAGACAAATGATCCAAATCTGTTAGATCTGATTGATCCAAAAGTATTAAGAGAAAAAACAGAAGAGATCATCAGGATCATAGAAGAGATTCCAAAAGCAGATGAGATTGTTGCAATGTTAGAGAAAGTACATGGAGTAAAAAGCTTAGAAGACATCGGATTTACACCAGATATGAAAGAGAAAACAGCAAGAGTTGCACCATATATCCGTGACCGTATCACATTTATGAGAATTCTGAAATTCTATGATTTTTATGATGATGTGATCAAATAGGAGGGCAGCTCATGTTTGAAAAAATCAAATGTTTTATCCTTGATATGGATGGAACGATCTATCTTGGGAATGAACTATTCCCATTCACCAAAGATTTTTTAAAGAAAGTCGAGGAAACTGGAAGAGAATATTATTTCTTTACCAATAATTCATCAAAAAGCCAGCGGGCTTATATTGAGAAACTTGGGAAGCTTGGGATACCGATCAAGAAAGATCAGATGATGATCTCAAGTCATGTGATCATCAAATATCTTAAAGAACATTACGATGGAAAGAGTATTTATGTGCTAGGGACCCCATCCCTGATCCAGGAATTTCAATATTTTGATATGAACCTGACAGACGAAGATCCAGATATCGTAGTCTTAGGATTCGATACAACCTTAACTTATGAAAAGCTTTCCAAAGCATGTCATTATATCCGAAATGGCTGTACATACTTTGGAATCAATCCAGACTGGAACTGCCCGATGGAAGGTGGAACATTTATTCCAGACTGTGGTTCCATGGCAAAATTAATTGAGGCTTCAACGGGAAGATTTCCAGAATTCTTTGGAAAACCGTCGAAACATACACTGGACTATATCATCCAGGAAACGGGATACGAACCGGACGAGATCGCTATTGTAGGGGACCGGCTGTATACCGACATCGCAGTTGCAGATCAAAGTGATGTGACATCAATCTTAGTGCTAAGTGGAGAGAGCACAAGAGAAGATGTAAAAACAAGTGATGTAAAACCTGATGTGATCTTAGAAGATCTCTCTGAGATCACCAAAATGTTATAACGCAAAAAGGACACGGAATGATCACTACTAGTTCCGTGTCCAATTTTATCTTAAAAAACATTATTAAAATTTTAATAGCAAAAGTTATAAATTGATATTTTTTCGTGTACGAGCAACATTCGTAGAATCACGAGAAATAAGTTTTGATTTGTATTCAATACGGATCACACATTTATCATCTTGAACGAAGAAGTCATCCTTTTCCTGAATCTTCTCATAGATCATATTAAATGCTTTCTTTCCTTTGTCTTCCATGTAATGTTCCACAGTCGTCAATGAGATCGGAAGCAGACTGGAAGCAAAGTCATTGTCAAACCCACATACACTGAAATCATCTGGAATCTGATAGCCTTTTTTAAGGATCGCATCCATGATCCCATAAGAAACCATATCGTTGTTACCGATGAATGCAGTAAGATTTGCGAGATTTCTGTCATCAAGACATTCATTGCATAATTGATAACCAACGCCGTGTTCTAAGAAAATATTTTTACGTTCAAGTTCTGGATCGATTTTGGCTTCTTTTACAATGATATTATAAGGTTCATTCATACAAAGTTTCTTATAGGTGTTTTGAATTGCTTTTAAACGTTGATAACGCATGGCAAGAGACAGACTTTTACCAATCGTGGTTGTTAAAAATGCGATATTACGGTGTCCAAGTTCATATAAATGTTCAGCCATCAAAACTCCAGCAGTATAGTTGCTTGTCTCGATGACATTCAGATCAATATCTGTTGTTTTATCTCCGATAACGATCACGGGATATTTCTTAGCAATCTTTTCTAAAAACGGTGGGCATTGAGGCATCATAGTAAAAACAATACCACTAACATGTAGTTTGATCATATCCTGAAGGAACTCTTTTTCTAAGGTTTCATCACGAAAAGTCGTGATGATCAAAGTTTTAAATCCTTTTTGATAAGCAGCCTGTTCAATAGATTGTGCAATCGTAGAGTAATAAGAGTTTGATATGTTAGGGCAAAAAATAGCAATATACTTTACGGATTTTTGAGTATTGTAAGCAGGTGTACCATTCTTTTTTTGGGGAAGAAGAAATCTCATATCCCAATTTTTTTCGCAGAGGACAGAACCTTTTCAACCGTTTCATTGGAAAAAAGAAACGCCTTCGCGTTTATTTAAGATCATAGAAACAGAACTTACGGAAACACCTGAATCATTTGCAATGTCTTTTAATGTAACTTTTTTATAATATGACATAAATCCCTCCTGAATAACATTAAAAGTTTAATAAAAAACAGAAAGAAACTATCCAAAATAGACAAAATTTAATGAGAATTATTAGTCAATAATCTGTATTTTTATTAAAACAATTAAAAATAATTGAATAAAACAATTAAAAAAGTTAAAATTCAATTAAAGAAACAGAGATACAAAAATTAAAAGTTTAATTAATTTTAACACATTTATTATTCCGGAACAATAAAAATGTATTCTCGAGAGCGTGATATGAAAAAAGGAGGTTGCATTTATGAAAGTTATTCAGATTTCAGATTTCCATTTAAGAGGTGATGGAAAATTATCTTTCCAGAAAGCAGATACAATGAAAGCCTTGCATCAGACGATCGATTATTTTTGTTCAATGAAGGATTATGAATTACCAGAATTTTTTGTAGTGACTGGGGATTTGTCTGAGGGTGGAACAAGGGAAGGATATGAGTTTATGAGAGAGGGACTTAGAAAACTTCCAAGACCAGTCTACATTGTTCCTGGGAACCATGATAAAAGAGACTTTTTTTTAGAAATGTTTACAGAGGAAACTCCGGTAAAAGAGGATATCAAACCTTATATCTGCTATACAATCGATGAATATCCAGTTCGAGTGATCGTAATTGATACAAGCAAACCATCTTGTCATTCGGGTGGATTAAGCGATCGGGTAGCAGAGTGGCTGGAAGAAAGAATTACAGAATATCCTGAGAAACCAACATTAGTATTTACACATCATCCACCATTTGTAACAGGATTGCCAGCAATGGATGAAGGATTTGATCAGGCAGACAGACTTGCACAGATCTTAAATAAACATGAAAATGTTACGTTATGTTGTGGTCATATGCATACTGCTATTTTTACATCATGGCATAAAATTCCATGTGTGACATGTCCACCGATCGCAATGCAGATGGAAGTTGATTTTAGGGGGAAAAATGATATAAACCTTACAGAGGAAGAAAAAAAAGAGGAATTCAAAGGTGGAGGAGATAGATTCTTCCTTGGAAATCCAGGATATTTGATTCATGACCTTCAGGGAGATCGTATTAATACACATTATCAGACAATTCCAACGGGTGCCGATTATTCAGGACCATGGCCATTTAAATACTATGAAGGGGAAGAAGATTAACAAGAAGGAGGATAAAATATATGGAAAAAAATAATTTTCGAAAAATTGCAACGATCACATTGTTTGAAAGTGCGGTGCAATGGTATTGTTTCTTATTATATGGAACAGCAGCAGGAACTGTATTTAATAAAGTGTTTTTCTCACAGACGGGAAATGGAACAACAGCGCTGATCCTTTCTTATATGTCATTTGCGATTGGATATATTGCAGGTCCATTTGGTGCGGTTTTCTTTGGACATATTGGCGATAGAAAAGGTCGAAAAGTTACGATGTATGCATCTTTATTGATGATGGGAATTTCGACATCGATCATCGGAATCCTGCCGCCAGCAGCAAGCGCAGGAGTCGGAGTAGTTATCGTTCTTCAGTTAATGCGTTTGGCACAATGCTTTGGACGTGGTGGAACATGGGGTGGAGGAATCTTAATGGCATACGAAAATGTGCCAGAGAATAAGAGATCTTTCTATGCAGCGATTCCACAGATCGGTCTTCCGATTGGATTCGGATTATCTTCTATTTTGATCGCAGTACCAACATTGTTATTACCAGAAGATATTTTCTTTACATGGGGATGGAGAATTCCTTTCTTGGCAGCAATTATCTTGACAGTGATCGTTATCCGTCAAAAAGGTGAAATGATGGAAACAGAAGATTATAAGAAGGCACAGGCAAAATTAGAGGCAGAAGAAGCAGAAGGAAAGAAACATAAAGTTGGATTTATTCCAATGGTAAAAGGATACTGGAAAACATTACTTCTTGGATGTGGTACAAGATGGGTGGATGGAACATTTTATAATATTTTTATCGTATGGATCTTATCCTATTGCATTAACTGGCTTGGAATGCCACTGATCCAGACTTATATTATTACGATCATAGCATGTATTTTTAAGATTCCATTTACACTGTTTGGTGGATGGTGCGCACAAAAATTGGGAAATACAAGAACATTTGTAATTGGAGCTTTAGCATCAGCTGTTTTGAGTATTCCTACACTGAAAGTTATTGAATTAAGCAAAGGAAATCTAGCGATCACAATTATTGGAATCGTTCTTGGCTGGAGTATTGCATATAACCTGATCTGGGCTGTTATCAGTTCTTTATGGTCTTCTTACTTTGAAACAGAAGTACGTTATTCAGGAATTTCTTTTGTATATCATGTGCCAAGTTTCTTAGTAGCTGGGATGGTACCAACAATCTGTACATTGCTGATTAACTATGGAAAAGGTGATACGATTTATGTAGGTATCTATTCTACAGTTGTAGCGCTGATCAGTGCTGCATGTGCACTGGCTCTAAAAGCTCGACATGATCGAGGAGAGAAATAAAGAATGAAGGGATTTGCAGGGGAATCATATGTTTGAAAAAATCAAATGTTTTATCCTTGATATGGATGGAACGATCTATCTTGGGAATGAACTATTTTCATTTACGAAAGACTTTTTAAAGAAAGTTGAGGAGACCGGAAGGGAATATTACTTCTTTACCAATAATTCATCAAAAAGCCAGCGGGCTTATATTGAGAAACTTGGGAAGCTTGGGATACCGATCAAGAAAGATCAGATGATGATCTCAAGTCATGTGATCATCAAATATCTTAAAGAACATTACGATGGAAAGAGTATTTATGTGCTAGGGACCCCATCCCTGATCCAGGAATTTCAATATTTTGATATGAACCTGACAGACGAAGATCCAGATATCGTAGTCTTAGGATTCGATACAACCTTAACTTATGAAAAGCTTTCCAAAGCATGTCATTATATCCGAAATGGCTGTACATACTTTGGAATCAATCCAGACTGGAACTGCCCGATGGAAGGTGGAACATTTATTCCAGACTGTGGTTCCATGGCAAAATTAATTGAGGCTTCAACGGGAAGATTTCCAGAATTCTTTGGAAAACCGTCGAAACATACACTGGACTATATCATCCAGGAAACGGGATACGAACCGGACGAGATCGCTATTGTAGGGGACCGGCTGTATACCGATATCGCAGTTGCAGATCAAAGTGATGTGACATCAATCTTAGTGCTAAGTGGAGAAAGTACAAGAGAAGATGTAACAACAAGCGATGTAAAACCGAATGTGATCTTAGAAGATCTTTCTGAGATTACTAAAATGTTATAACGCGAAAAAAGATACCAAATGATTCACTACTAGTTTGGTATCTTTTTTCATTGATCAACGTTTATCCAATTAAAACATGTTTCCCTTCAAATGCAAATCCCAAATGACAAATCTGTTCTTTACTAAATCCATCAGCAATCAATTCAGCATCATAATTTTTCTCATCAATTTGTAATAAAGCCGTAGATACAGTATCCTCCAAAGAATTTTCAGTCCGTGGATTATGAACCTTAAATTCCAGAATATAAGCATTTTTAGATTTATCAAAAGGTTCTAACATTACATCATATCGTCCAAATCCGCTTTCACGATTGGAAGTTATCTTATAAGTATCAGAAAGTTCAACGATCAATCCAAGAACAAATCCGTGATAAAATCGTTCTGGCTGGGATGAGGCAGAGGCTTGCTTTCCAGTATCAAAAGAGCTGAATGTGGAAGCGGCAACCTGGTTCATGTAATCGTTCATATAATCGATATCTTGGCATAAAAAAGCTTTTAAGAAATCATTATAAGGAGTAGAATCTTCAGAAAACCAGTCTCGGATCATATCTTCAAACATTAATTTTACTTCTTTATTTGTAAGTTCCAGTGAATAGACAAAGCGACCTCTTTTTTCATCAAAGGAACGATCAGACACTTTTAAATAACCGCTGGCAAGTAACAAACTCCAGATAGCACCGCGTTTTTTCTCTAACTGATCAAAAATAATTTCTTCATCAATTTCAGTTTTTAAACATCCACCATTTAAAATATCTTCCATGATCATTTTGGTTTCAGGATTGCTTATCTGCAATAATTTACTGATCAGAGCATTAGAACTTGAATGAACCCAATAAGGCTTCAACAGCTTCTCTTTCAAGAAACAAGTAATAGACCATGGATTATAAATATCCTTCTGTGAACCGAAAGTAAACCCATCATACCATGACTTTACAAGAGATTCTTTGTCAGACAAATGATAGCTTTTTAAAGCTTTAAATACTTCATTTTCAGTGAATCCAAATTGCTGGCTGTATTTTTCGGAGGTGGTTGTAATGATGGAAAGATTATTAAGATCAGAAAAGATAGATTCCTTGCTGATCCTCGTAATTCCAGTCATTAATCCACGTTCAAGGTATGGATTCGTTTTAAATGAAGCATTTAATAAACTGCGTAAGAACCCTGTCAGCTCATCCCAATAACCATGAATATAAGCTTCTTGTAAAGGAGTGTCGTATTCATCTAAAAAGATTAGAACTTTCTTTTGATAAAAACGGCTGAGGTAATCAGACAGGTACATCAAAGTCAGACTCGCAACATCATCAGGCATATCCATATTTACAGAATTTATAAATTCCCAATCTTCAGAATTCAGGATTTTATCATCTTTGATATAAGAATGAATGCTGAATAATTTTACAAGAATCTGTAAGATTCCACGTTTCGTTTCTTCAAAAGTACGGCCTTTGATATTTGCAAAACTAAGTGAAATCACAGGATAAGTTCCTTGTAATTCATGATATTTCTGATCATTCCAGATAGAAAGGTCCTCAAACAGATCAGAACGGTCTTTGTATTGTATAGAAAAGAAGCATTCCATCATATTCAAATTTAAAGTTTTTCCAAAACGGCGAGGACGCGTGATCAGAGTTACAACATCCTGTTCTTCCCACCATTCTCTGATAAAATCTGTTTTATCAATATAAAAGCAATGATTTTCACGAAGAGAAGCAAAACCTTGATTGCCGAGAGAAATTGGTAATTGCATGCTATGAAATCTCCTTTCCTGTTGTGTTTTACGTTACATATACTATAATTATAACTGAAGAAAGAATTGATTTCCAGAAATAAAATTACATATCACGAGAGGGAAATAATAATATGAATTTTGGAATTATAGGATTTGGCAGAATCGCCAGAAAGTTTGTACAGGCAATCGAGGCAACAGATGAAGGAAAGATTTATGCGATTGGCTCACGTTCAGTTTCCATGGATGATCCATATTTAAAGGAGCATCCAGAAGTCAAAGTATATAAAGATTATGAAGAACTGTTAAATGATCCGCAGGTAGATGCAGTTTATATCGCACTCACACATAAATTTCATAAAGAATGGATCTTAAGATCATTGGAACACCATGTTCCAGTATTAAGTGAGAAGCCGTTAGTGTTAACATCCACAGATGTAGATGAGATTCAAGAAAAAGTAAAGAAAACAAATACATTGTGTACCGAAGCATTAAAAACAAAATTTAACACAGGGTATGATCATCTAAAAGAAGATCTGAAGAGAATTTGGAAACATTCAAACAATTTATGCTAAATTTCTGCCAGATTCATTAGGATTGCTAAGACCTCATTTTGTTTGATAAAGAACAAGGTGGATGCATTTGAATGTATATTGGAAGCTATGTGCTTGGATTTATTCTGGGAATTCACGAAGAAGAAATTGATAAGATAGAAACTGAGAGAAAAGATATAGAAGGTATCAAATTATTATTTCAGATCAAAGATTTATTTTAAAGATGGATGCATTGCAACCGCCGAAGGTGCAATCAATCGAGAAATGGATAGATATGCAAAAATTGTTGGAACTAAAGGAGAGATCATGATTCCGAATTATAACAGGATCATTGATTATACGATTCATTGGAATGACGGTACAACAGAGACGAAAAGTTATCCATTTAAAGGAAACGATATGACAATGCAGATAGAAGATTTTATAGATGATATAAAAAATGGAAATGTACAGAGTGAGAAACATCATCTGGAGGATACGAAGAAGATTCTGGAAGTTAGTGAGATGATATCGGCATAGTAAAATCATAAAATTATTTGTATGACAACTTGAATAAAAAATGCGGAAATAGGGAAAAATAAAGAAATAAAAAATGCGGAAACATGCCAAAATGCCCAATAAAAAAATGCGGAAATGAACAAAATCGCTGTGCGATGGTCTAATAAAGACTGGTGTGCTCCCTGTCAAGAGGACAATAAAAAATAATAAATTTTTGTATCGTCAGCCATGTTATGGCTGGCGATATTTTATGCTGCTTTTGTGTATTGCTTATGATATTCCATTGGTGTCATTACAT
>ENA-OQHF01001302-OQHF01001302.1-human-gut-metagenome-genome-assembly--contig:-NODE-1302-length-14010-cov-1.956782_pt1 | contig 14010 bp, 15 predicted proteins | sample MGYA00242559_ERZ504709 | MGnify/ENA primary metagenome ERZ504709 (study PRJEB26092, sample SAMD00036203) | human gut metagenome | host: Homo sapiens | study: EMG produced TPA metagenomics assembly of... | reverse complement strand
GCTTGCCGCAGCCTCCTTTGTAGCTTGCCATGAGTAGAACTTCACGACGTATTGCTCCTCCTTCACAACGACAATCGACATACCAACAACCCCGCCGAGGGGGCTCATACAACTCCGGGAAAGATCAGCACCACACGGTAGCCTTCCCACTCGGAATCGTTCTCCGCAGCGAACTGCACCGCCCCGAAAAACAGCCCCTCCTTTTTACACGGAAACGGATGATCAATGTAAATCCAGATCGGAGTGTCGTCCTCGATCACGCTCAACAGATCCAGCAGCTTCATAATTCAGCTCTCCTAAAATTTTGTTCACGATATGCAGGTGGTTCCCGCGACCTTCCCGGCTGGTTGCCGGGAGGTTTCGGCCCTTACCGGGGGCCATCATCAGGCGGGGTTATTCAGGGCGAGTATTCCACGCTTCAATAGTTCGTTGCCTGCCCAATTCCCCGCGATGCTCATAAAAATCGCGGGTAAATGTGATATTGCAATTCGGACATCTAATCCGAATGCCCTCAGTAGTAGATTCAGTGATGGTCGTATGCTCCTGCCCGCAGAAAGGGCAAGGCTTCAATACTTCTTTTTTCACGATTTAGCCCTCCAATTTGATTAAACGTCAAAGCTGACCGAATGATATGCGAACCAGTGCCCACAGCGGCGGTGCAGCTTGTACCAGTTTGTGAAACGCTGGCCGGAACAGTCGTAGGGTGTGGGGTAAAACTCATAGTAGCGATTTGCCCGGAACCACTCGGCGGCATCGTCTTCGTTGACCTTGTCCAGCTCGTCCGGGAGCCGCACCAGCTCAATGTAGCCATCTATGCCGCGCTCCTCGACAATGCGGCTGTCAGGTGCCGGACGGTTGTTGTAGGCCCGGATCTCTTTCTTGATGCTGACCATAAAGGCGGCCAAGCCGGACTTCTGCTCGGCGGTGGTTGTGGGAACGTCGTCCCGGATGAATGCCAGCAGGGTGTAAGCATCTCTCAGCTTCTCGGCGTTGGTGATCTCAAACATGGTCTTGCCCTCCCTTACTCTTTGACTTCGCACACGTCGGTCACTTCGTAGACATCCAGACCGTGCCCGGTCTCGTCCACCAGCCGCTGCACAGCTACGTTCCGGGCGTCCACCGGGTCGATTGCGTTGACCTCGTAGCAGTCCCAGAACTTATCAACCGTGTTGTAGACGTACACCTTATAGCGTTTCACGATTCAGACCTCCTTCTTAGTAGCAAACCGTGGATTCGTTGATGCGGATGAACTTTCCGTACTTCTTGCCGAGCCGCTCTGCGCAGATGTAATTGTACACATCCAGCCGGTTTCTGAACTTCGGATCTCTGTCGGTGAACACCAGCGTCTCGTTTCTGAAGATTGCCTCGAACTTCGTATACTTGGTCATTTTGTTTTACCCCCGTCCTTTATTGTGTCTATATATTACCATACATACGCATGGTTATCAAGATGTATACTGCACAAATAACAATGCGTATGTATGGTTATTTCGTCAAATTGACAAAGCCATACACACGCAGTATAATAGACGCTGAAAGGGAGTGATCACCGCATGAGAAAACTGACGATGACCGAGAACATGACCCCCCATCGACAAAAAGCTGATTGAAAAGGCTTACCAGATGGGACGGGAGCAGACTGCCCTCATCATGGAGACCATCGGAGCGACCGGGATCCGGATCAGTGAATTGAAATATATCACTGTAGCCGCTGTGAAAAGCGGAAAAACAGAGGTTTCCTGCAAGGGAAAGAAAAGACAGGTGTATCTGGTGAAGAAGCTGAGGGAGAAGCTGCTGAAATACTGCAGAAAAAAAGGAATCCGTAAGGGAAGTGTGTTCGTCAGCCGCTTCGGGAATCCACTAGACCGCAGTAATATCTGGTCGCAGATGAAAGCCATCGGTGCCGCAGCCGGAATCTGTCCGGATAAGGTATTCCCCCATAACCTCCGCCACCTTTTTGCCAGGGTGTTCTGGGAAAAATGGAAGGATCTCTTTTACCTGGCGGATATATTGGGACACAGTAATGTCAACACGACCAGAATCTATACCATGACCACCGTTAAGAACCATGGAAGACGGATGCAGGTGCTGGGATTAGTAACATAAGCTTACCGATTGGGGCTGAATCAGAGAGGAATCCGATCGGAATCAGAGCAGGTGTGAGGAAAAATCGGGGCAGAATACGAAAAATACCACATAATCTGCATTATGTGGTAGGAATCGTATCCAAAAGCTGTGTCTATACATAATGGTATGTTTCCTTACCTGGAAACATTGTCCCAAAAGTACCATAATTTCTCTCCGCATCCATATATACCAAAAATAATTTGTATGTCAATGATACAATTCGACATTTTTTCGCGAAAAAATTGTGCGGAATCTGATACAGAATCCGCAAAGGGTATATTTTCACAATACAATCAGTGTATAAAACATACTTTTTAATACGTTTTGCATAAGGCAATCCCTGTCTGCTTCTACCACATAATGCAGATTATGTGGTATTGACTGGAAATATTGCCCGCATACAATTTTGTCCCCAATATACGGCAGCTTGTCTTTGTATGGAGCAGATCGTTCGCTCAGTGGTAGTCCACAGTAACAGCCCTCCGTTATGAATAATGTGTGTAAAAGAATTGTGTAACAGAATTCTCCTTTAAAATGTTCCCCTTCCCGGATTTTTTTCGGGGGGGGGCAAACATTTTGTAACGAAATTCAGTACAAAACGAAAGACGTGATGATGCGTATGGAAGGAAAGGAACATCTGAACAGGATCAGCAGAGAAGCGGCAATGCAGATTGCCGGCAGAGAGTTACCCCGGGTAGAAAAGATCCATTTATGGGTTTTTCCTGCTTTTTCCTATGAAGAAGGAATTCCGGTGTACCTTCTGAAAGCGTATGCCGACCTGACTTCTTACGATATCATCCTGGATGCAAGGAATGGAAACATTATCAAAAGGACAGAACGCTGTCTGTAAGGAATGAAAATAGATACTTAAGGATAAACCGGAAAGGAAACCAGAATGAGTGAGGAAACCAAAAAGACTGCCAGAGTACAGGCAGGGGAAGAAGCAGTGGAGACCGTGAATGAAAAGACCCTGATGGATCAGCTGGATTCGATGAAAACAGCATTCCGTGGTTATGACAAGGAAGCTACCTGCGAGCTGCTGCAGACGCTCATCCGGTCGATGGAGACAGAGAAGAAGGAAGAACACCGTATCCTGCTCCAGAAGAACCAGAGACTGCTGAACGAAAAGGAAGCACTGACCAAGCAGATGGCAGGGCTTCTGATGAAGGTGGACTCCCTGGAATCGGAAAATCAGCGGATGATGGAACAGCAGAATACCATGCAGAAGAAATATGAGGAGCTGGCAGAAAAGCTGAGCAGGATTTCGGAAAATGCCATTGAACGGGAAACCGAGCTTTCCGCCTACCATCTGCGGGAACAGCAGATGAAGGAACGGGAAGCTGCCCTGTTAAAAATGGAGTCGCAGAAAGAAGCGGAGCTGGAGCAGATAAAGAAAGAGTTCCAGGAGGGGCTGGAGGCAGAGAGAGCAGAAATCCTTGCGCAGGCAGAAGAGGAAGCGGAAGGGGTAAACAATCGGGCAGAGCAGCTTCGGAGGGAGTTACAGGGCTTCCGGCAGATCATCAATGTGATACTGGACTTTGACCCGGAAAACGGGGTGCAGACAGACCCCCTGGAAAGTGCAGGAGTACCGCATGACCGAGCTGGAATTTGAACTGGAGTTTAAGAAACGGAAACTGCAGAAACGAAAACAGCGCAGGATGGAGCTTCTGATCATCGGTGCACACTTGGGCGTGGTGCTTGTACTGCTCTACTGGATGTTTGGCATCGGCATGGTACACGGCAGATCCATGCGCCCCGCTTACCGGGAGGGAGACCTGTTTCTGTACCAGAGACGGCTCTTTCGGGAGCTGGATTATGGAGATGTGGTGGTCATCCACAGGCAGGACCTGGAACGGGACATTCTAAAGCGCATTGCAGGAAAGCCGGGAGATGTGATTGATCTGGATGAGCTGGGACACCTGACCAGAAATGGGGAACGGGCAGCGGAAACGGAAATACTGTTCGGGGAACAGGACAGGGATGAATGGATCACCTTTCCCTATACCGTACCGGAAGGAAGCTACTTCTGTCTGGGGGATAACCGCCCGAGGTCAGAAGACAGCAGAGAGCTTGGAGCATTCCGCAGGCGGGAGATTACCGGGAAGGTTCTCGCACAGTTCCGGCTGTCATCGGTAAAGTGACCATTCGGAAATCTGCCCGGAGCTTTCGTACAAAAGAAAAATACCAACATGAGAAATAAGGAGAACGGCATGGAACTGTTGAAGGAGGATGGCTGTATCGGCGAAAAGGCATTCCATGGGGAAAAGGAGTGCTTTTTCCAGCCATTTTACAACGTGGAGAAAAAGAGGATCTGGGGAGCGGAAGCCCTGTTCCGTCTGAAGGACGAAAACGGCAATTACTACAACATGGATGAGCTTGCAGCAAAAGCGGAGGAAGAAGGATGGATCGCCGAGATCGACAGATGGGTGTTCCGGGAAGCCTGCAGAAGGATCCCGGAGCTGAGAGCCTACGGACTTAAGAGGATCAACATCAACTTATCCCCGGAGGTCTGTGAGGTTCCGGAGACCGTACCCAACATCATGCAGATACTCAGAAAGTATGAAGTATCAAGAAGTGAGGTCTGCATGGAGATCACCGAAATGTGCAAGGTCAGGAATGCAGAGAATTTCAGCTGCATGGTGGAACAGCTGAGCAGCCAGGGGATCCGGCTGGCGTTAGATGACTTCGGCAAAGGGGAGAGCAACCTACTTCGGCTGTCCCAGATCCCGTTCCAGACACTGAAGCTCGACAAGGAACTGGTCTGGGGAACGGTGGGAAGCAGGATGGCAGAGGATCTGGTCGAAGAGATGATCCGTATTGCACAGCCGTCATAACATCCAGGTCACGGCAGAAGGCAATTGAGACACTGGACCAGGCGAAGAACCCTGGCATCCTGGGGATGTGATTACCTGCAGGGGTATCTCATCGCACCGCCTCTCAGTTATGAGAAGCTTCTCACATTCCTCGAGGAAAACGGAAAAAGGAACTTCCTGGAAGAATAAATAAGGATAAGAAGGAGAAACCGATGAAAAAAGGAAAACAACGGACCAAGACCCCTCAGGGAGGAACTGAAAAGCCTCTTTGGACGGATCATAGCAGCCATGGCAGTGCTGTTAGTCCTGATTGTCGGCATTATCATCCAACTGTGGAACACCGACCAGGACATCATTAACGAAGTAAAATACGGTGCAGACCTCTATAAAGCGGAGGTGGCGCATTACCGGTGGGTGACAAGTCTTGGCATGGCACTGAATTACGGACAGGACTTTGACGGTACCTTAGATCCCACCCAGTGTGCGTTAGGACAGTTCATCTATGATGAAAAGAATCAGAAGGATGCGAAGAAGCAGGCATTCATTGAAGAGATACAGAGCCTCCACGAACAGATCCACGCATCCGCACAGGAGATCCTCTCCCTGCCGGATGGAGAGAGTGCAAAGAAACAGGAGATATTCTTAAATACCACGGCTCCTGCTGTGGAGCAGCTGGTAGCAGACCTTACGGAAGAAATTGATGCCGGCATGGAACGTGTGGCGGACAGCCAGATCCACTTCATCCTGTTACTGGTGATCGGCGGGATCGTCTGCTTTATCTGTATGGCATTTGTCGTCCATGGCATCGGGGATGTCTACCGCTTCTTTGACCGGCAGGTAACCAGGGTGTTAGAGAGTATTTCCGGCAAGGCTGCGAAGCTGGCGGGAGGACATCTGGATCTGACCTTTGACTGTAAGAGCAGTGTGGCAGAGCTGGTAACGTTACGGGATTCCATGCAGTTTGCCGTACAGGAGCTTGGCAGGTATGTGAATGCCATCCGGGAGGAAATGCAGGAATTCGCCGACGGAAACCTGACCGCACAGAGCAATATCACATTCCTTGGAGACTTCGCACCGATTGAATCTTCCATTGACGGATTTGCCAATAACATCAGTGAGGTGCTCGATAAGGTAGAGGAATCCGCAGAGGCGGTGGCAGAAAGCTCGGACCAGATCGCAGCAGCGGTACAGGAATTGGCAGAGGGAACCAGCAGTCAGGCAGAGAGTGTCCAGGTACTTGTCGATATGAGCGAACACGTTGCCGGATCCGTGCAGACCACGGCAGGAAAGCTTAAGGAAGCCAGTGCACTCATCCATGAAGCAGAAAGCATCGTGGGCAAACAGAAGCAGCAGATGAACCGGGTATCCGAAGCAATGGATATCATCTCCCATTGTTCCAAAGAGATCAAGGAAATCAGTGATACGGTGAAGGGAATCGCTTCCCAGACCAATCTCCTGGCACTGAATGCCTCCATAGAGGCAGCAAGGGCAGGAACTGCAGGCAAAGGGTTCGCTGTTGTGGCACAGAGCATTAAGGAGCTGGCAATGGAATCTGCAGATTCCACGGAACGGATCCAGAACATGATCGCCAGCACCATCCGGGCAGTACAGGATGGCGAGGGCAAGGTGAAGGGAACGGTTGCAACCTTTGATGATATTGTCAGGGTAACCCAGGGAATCTCCGACAAGATTGCGGAAGTATCCGGCAACGCACAGGAAGAAGCGGAAGCCGTGATCAAGATCAAGGATGAAACCCAGAATATTTCAGAAATGGTACTGAACAGTTCTGCCGTATCCGAACAAGAATGCAGCCGCATTCCTCGGAAACTGGCAAACCAGGCACAGATCTTAAAAGAACTGACGGAACATTTTCAGGTACGCAAAGGTACCTGTTGATTTTACATAGATTTTAATGAATACGATACAAAGGAGAGAACGTATGAAAAAGCATAAAGGAAAGACGAAACGATGGCTTGCCGGAATCCTGTCGGCAGTGCTGGTAATCGGATCCATCAATCTTGTGAATGCTTTAGAAGGAAGTAATGGGGAAAGTGCACTGTATGATGCACCGGAACTTACCATCACGCAGGGAGCCACAGACTATGATCTGATGAAAGACATTACCTATGACAGCAGCCTGTATGAACTGGCTGTAGTGAATGATGGTGGATTTGATGTCAATACCGTGGGAGACTATGAGGTGACTTATTCCCTGACTTCCAAGGATGATGGAACGTTGGATCCGGAAAATCCCGGGGATACTTCGGATGCTGACAATGAAAACAAAGACCAGAACAGTGGAGACAATCAGGGATCGGACAACACCCAGACCGGGGATAACTCCGATGCTTCAGGCTCCGGCAGTAATACAGATAATACGGACAGCTCTGACAGCTCCGACAGCAGTAATGCAGGAGATAATGCAGATGCCGGACAGGGAGATACGAGTTCTGACAGCAGCAATGCAGAAGATACTGCAGATGCAGATGAAACGGACAGTACGGATGATACAAAGGACAGCCAGAATACAGAAAATGAAAATTCCGCAGATGCTGATACTGTAAATATCACAGAAGAGCAAACTCCAAAGGCAGCAAATATCGGTGTACTGGGTGTATCCAGACCGAGAACGGGTGTAGATATGAACTATCAGTCAGAGCCCGTGGGTGCGGAAGCCGTTGATGTAACAAAAGGGGGAAGACACCAACACCGTTGATACACAGGAAAAGCAGGTCATCACCTTTACAAGAACGGTTCATGTAGTAGCAGGCTTCTGAGGACAAAGAATCCGTGTATGTAGCACAGGAACTGGTGCTGATACAGGGAGAAGAAGACTACGACCTGACAGATGACATTCTCTATGATGATGAAAAATATACACTGGAAGTAGTAGAACTGGGTGGTTTCGATATTAACAAGATCGGCTCTTACGAAGTGACCTATTCCCTTACACCTGTGACAACAGAAGGAACACAGGGAAATGGACAGGATGACACACAGGAAAATCAGGTCATCACATTTCAGAGAACGGTTACTGTGAAGGCAGCCGGGGAAGAAAACGTTTTGTATGAAGCACCGGAACTGGTATTAAAGTTAGCAGCAGAAGAATATGATTTGACAGAGGGTATCATTTATGACAGTAACTGTTATAAATTGAATATTGTTGATATTGGTGATTTTGATATCTACACATTGGGAGACTATGAGGTAAGTTACTCCCTTGTTCCGATTGGAGATGTTTTAAAGGAAGAAGAATCAAATGATAAAAACAGTGCTAATATGGGGAACAGTACAGATGAACTGAATGTAAATAATAGTGCTGATTCAAATATGGATAATATTGAAGTGGGAAACGAATCTTCAGTCATGGCGGAAAATAATGATGTGACTGGTGTTACCCAAGAGGATGTAAATACCAAAAAAACAATTACATTCCAAAGAATGGTTTATGTTGTATCGGATTATGATGGACAGGTAAGCACACTGTCTCTTTTTGATGGTAGTACAACAACTCAGGGTATTTTTGTAACAGAATTGGGTACACCTCTTTGGTTAGATGAAACAAAAAATTCAATTCACTTTTCCACATGCAACAGTAACAACACAAGAGGTGGATAAAAAGGTAACAAGTATAAGTATCTATATTAATACAGCGAATGTTACTATAGAATCGACAGCAAATATGACAGATAATAATAAAACATTTGCTACTTGGATATTCCAGGATAATGGAGGTCTTACCGCAGAGGAAGCTCAAAGCAAACTACGAGAAATCATTTATAAGGATCAGCGTGCTGATAAGACGGCTGGAATTGATATCAGAATCGACGTTGATGGGAATGAGACATCTGCTAACATGACAGGAAACCAATTGACATATTATCCGAACAATGGACATTATTATATGTATATAAAAGGAAATATTCCATGGACGGATGCTTATAACAATGCGAAAAGCTATACCTTTCAGGGAATGAAAGGATATCTTGCTACTGTCATGTCACAGGATGAGATGATTGTATTAAGAAGAATTGTAAGTTCAAATGGGGGATATGATCATCTGGAGGAGCCAGATATTCAGGTATAAATGATGCCGATTCATTAAATGGTTTATCATATTCCCCTCTTTGGCCAGGCAGTGGCTATAAAGCTAGCGTTTATTATTGGGTTTGTGGACCGGAGGGAAAAACCACAAACAAATATTCCGTGGGGCTTATGGACACCAGGAGAGCCTAATATAGGAGAAGGTAGTGGTATCTGGGAATATAATGTCTGTATTATTAAGGATGCCATAAAACTAAATGATTTAGCAAATAATACAGGTTATCCAAGAGGTTATTATGTAGAGTTTGGAGGATATGCTGAGGGACAAGATCCGGGAGGACGTAATGATGGTTGCGTATCACATATTGTATTCAAAGATCAAGTGCATGCAGCTGAAGCTCAAATAGGAACAGATAAATATTATCCTTTATGTGCGGCTATTGACATAGCAAAAGATGGTGAAACAGTTGAGATTATTTCAGATACCGTTACAGAGGGAGAAAGTTTGTTAGTTAAAGGTGCAATGTTAAAGACCATGGATGGTAAGACATATAAATCAAACACTGACTCTCATATTGCAGTAGACACAAATTCCAATGTAACATTAAAAGATGGTGTTTTAGAAATGTCTTCCAATACAACACTTAAGGTATTAAATAATGTGGATAACCAGATTTATACTGTGACTACACCGGGATGTACTTCTGTTGTCAGCACAAGTAAGGATGGAGATTCACCCAATATTCGAGGTGCGAATGATGGGATTATAAAGATTGGCAACGCAGGTGAGGAGATTGCTTACACTTATAAGAATCCTAACAGTAATACGGAGGCGGTTGTATATATTCCCGATGCTATGGCAGATAATGGACAAGTAACTAAAGCAGAATTATCAGCAGATAAAGTTGTGGTGATCCAGGTGGACGATGGACAGACTGTGCTAATGAAAGGTACTGGCTCTACATCTGATACAGTGTCGGTTGAACGGCGCAGCAGGGATCAAAAGTTAGATGTAAAATCTGCCTGCAGGTGCAAGTGCTACAGCTTTTGGACATGAAATAGGAGCAGCCCCTGCATATGGAGTAAAGGTAAGTCAGGCAAGTACGAATAATGTAAGTTATCCGAATCGGGATTATATTACTCTTACAAGCATAGGAGATAGCATTACCGTAGATAATGTAACTTATACTGCGTCAGATGCTGATCAGAAATTATATTTGGGAACTTTCCAAGTAGATATGACAATCGGGAATCATGCAAAAGTGAACGGCTCTACTCCGGCACTTCCACATTATCTGGAGGAGTATACGATAACCATTTGTCCTGATACAGGTTATGACTTGGATAAAGATAACTTTGTATTAACGATGAAGGAGAATGATACAGCGGATGCAAAGAATTTAACATTTGCAACCTATTGTACCGAAGAGTCAGACGGAAGCATTAAGGTGACAATCCCCAAGGTGACCGGTGATATCACCATCCATGCAGAAGCTAAAAAGCAGACATCAAAGCTTACCATCGATGGATTAGATGTCAGTGGAACCGTAAAAGTACTGGATGGGGAAGGACAGGTACATGAATTAAAGAAGGGTAAGGATCTGATTAACCGTAACCGGAATGAGGAACTGACGCTTACTTTATCCCGGAGATTTTACCGAGCCATATTATGGTGATCTGACAGGAGGAGAAGGGAAGCTAGCTTCTCCATACTGACAGGGTTAAAAGACAATACTCCGGGTGCAGCTGTGGCAGAGCTGTTCACGCAGGATGTGAAGGACAGCTTCAACTGGACGGAAAAGAGTTATCAGGTGAAGTACACCCCGGATAAAGCAGTGAATACACTGGAAGCAACATTTACACATTCCAGTATCATGCATGTCCATGTGACCGGAGGTACCGCAGAGGTCAACACACCGGGACTGGTACAGAACCCGACAGACACCGGATCGTTCCGGCATGTGATCGTACCGGATCATACACAGGTGCAGGTTACCTTAAAAGATACGACCGGTCACAACCCGGTTTACAAGGCTGCTTATTGGAAGCAGGCTTCTACCGCCGGCGGAAATGATACAGGAACAGAGGTATCTTCCCAGCTGAATGATGCAGGAAGCAAGACCTACACCTACACGACACAGGCAGTGAGTGCGTCCCATATGCTGAATGTAAGCTTTGAGCAGGGACAGAACGTGGATGTCACGTTTACAGGCGGAAATGCTTCACTGGTCCAGACAGGAACAACCAGCTGGACAGACCAGGGCAATCATACTTACCGTACACTGGTAAAAAATGGCAATACACTGACCATGAAAGTGCAGGTAAATGAAGGCTATGGATTAAAGAGCATTACCGTTAACGGGTATACGATTAATGCAACGGCAGCACTTAACAATCCGGATTATAACGTGACCTATGACGAAGCGACCAGAACCTATACCCATACCACGAAACCGATTGATCAGGCATGGAACGTGGTTATGGACTTTGAAGAGCAGTATACCGTATCTTTTGTAGACCAGAAGGATAGGGCACTGGGTTCAATCCCGGCTGTGAACGGAACCACGATCCCGGAAGAAAAGTTCACAGAAATGCAGGCAAAAACAGATGCCCAAAAAGAAGGCAATGAAATCTTCCTGACCTGGGTGGACAAGGCGGACGGAAATGCTGCTTATAAATAAGAACACCATAATCACCAAAAATAACCTGGTATTGAAGCCGGTATACCGCAAGAATGCAGGAAACGGCGGACATATCGAAAATGGAAGTGATGGAAGCATCCTCGCAGCGGATGATTTTGCAATCCATCTTCGTGATCTGCAGAATCTGACAGCAGATAACGTTAAGGATGAGAAGTATGCCAATGTAACAGCATTTGATAAGGATGGCGCAAAGGTGACCGCTCAGGTAACCGTAGATGCAGATGAATTAGCTGCATTAAAGACAAAGAGTGCAGGAACCTATCGTAATGCATTGACATTTACCTATAATAAACTATCCGTTAAGGTAACCGTAGAGATCTCCGATGCAGAAGTCACCATCACCGGACGTACTGCACATACCCTGACCTTTACAGGAAAGGGCGGTGTAACCTATCAGGTACAGAAGTCGGATGAAAATGGCGGATCCCTCACCGGAAATGTAATGAGTGCAGCTACAGCAGCAGGGACAGGAAAGGGAACGGCTGACGGTCTGGATAAGGCGGCATACTATCTGATCAGCCATAAGGCATATGGTCAGGCAGTAGGACGTACCTCACTGGTAGATGCACAGGATATCGCAAAGCAGTTTGCGGATGACGGTGACCAGACAACGACAAATGGAAAGACAGATAAAAGTGAGACAGCATCCAACCAGAATGTAGATGTTACGGTGGATGACAATGGTAACTACAAGGTAACCCTGAAAAAGAATATCGACCATACGGTTGAGATCCCGGATACATGGGAGAATGTGAAGATCGACCTTGGTGGACATACCATCACCGGAGACAATGCAGATGCTTCTAAGGAAGCAAAGCCCGGACTGGTATTTAAGAAGGATGATACAGCGACAGAACATCCCGGAACGAATCTGGAGATCGTAAACGGTACGATCCAGGGTGGCAGCGGATCAGCGGCACATCCGGATGGAGCAGCCGGTGTAGGGGAAGCTGCGGGCAGCAAGCCGTCACAGGCTGGTATTACCGTAGGTGCAGATGCAGTCATCAAGGGCGGCAATGGTGCAGATGGTGAGAACGGAAGTAACGGAGGAAACGGCGGTTCAGGTATTGAAGGAACCATCGGCACGACCGTAAACGGAGGCTCTGTCTTCGGCGGTAACGGCGGTAAGGGCTCTGATTCCGCAACAGGTACTCCGGGTAATGGCGGAAATGGCGGTTCCGGTATCAAGACCGATAAAGATGTAGTCATTAACGGAGGAACCATCACCGGTGGAAATGCCGGAAACGGTGGAAATGCAACCGGTGAGAACAATACCAATCCCGGTGGCTCCGGTGGAAATGGAGGCTCCGGTGTCAACAGCGGCAACGGAAAGATCGATAACAACGGCGGCACCATTACCGGTGGAGATGCAGGAAATGGCGGCAGCTCCGAAAAGGGCAATGGAGGAACCGGAGGAAATGGTGGTTCCGGCTCCATTGGAGAGACGAACAATACGAATGGCGGAACAACGACCGGAGGAAACGGTGGAAACGGCGGTAACTCCAACAATGGAGGAAACAACGGAAACGGCGGCTCCGGTGGTAAAGGTACAGATGGAACAGTCAATGGAGGAGACCAGAATGGTAACAATGGTCAGGATGGTAAAATCTTCTTCGTGATCCTCTTCAAAGACCAGAAGCAGAATCCGCTGAATGCAGTAGATCCCTGCAAAGTAGCAGCAAATGGTAAAATAACCAAAGACTACTTTGACAAGATGCAGGAAAAGACCGATGCGAAGGCAGAGGCAGATGAAAAGTTCTTTGCATGGACTGAGGAAAACAATGCAGATAAGGTATATACCGCAGAGACGGAGATCACAGCCAGTGTGACACTGGTTCCGGTGTACCGTGCAGACAGCAATGTGGTTCCCGGACAGGATGGAAATACCATCGCAGCAGATAATTTCTCCATCCGTATCGAGAAAGTAAGCAGCCTGACAGAAACGGAAGCAAAGAAGCTTGCCAATGTCAAGGCATACGATAAGAAGGGCGCAGACATCACCAATACGGTAACGGTAGATCAGGACAAGCTTTCTGCTTTACAGCAGAGCACGGCTGGAATCTATCCGGATGCACTGACCTTCGAAATCCCCGGCAGTGTCAAAGTCAGTGTAACGGTAGAGATCACGGATGATAATCCTGTGATCACCGGAAAGACAGCACATACGCTGACCTTCAAGGGAAGAGCAAATGAGACTTATGAGTATCAGGAGCTGGATGCCCAGGGAACCCCGACAGGTAATGTATTAACCATACTGACGAATGGAGATGGAAAAGCAACCATCACGGGTCTGAAGAAAGCAACACCATATCAGATCAGTCATA
>ENA-OQHF01001298-OQHF01001298.1-human-gut-metagenome-genome-assembly--contig:-NODE-1298-length-14019-cov-1.960481_pt1 | contig 14019 bp, 16 predicted proteins | sample MGYA00242559_ERZ504709 | MGnify/ENA primary metagenome ERZ504709 (study PRJEB26092, sample SAMD00036203) | human gut metagenome | host: Homo sapiens | study: EMG produced TPA metagenomics assembly of... | reverse complement strand
GAAAGTGATAATGTATGTTGTATCATTTGTTTCAGTTTAGCTGAATTTTTTTGTTTTTTATTCTCTTTTACTCACTTAGGTGTGCAACTTCATTATACAATCTACCCACAAATAATTTCACAACCATCCTAAAACAAAAAGCCGTCCTTCTTTCGAAGAACGGCCTTAAATTCGTGGTGATCCACCCGAGACTCGAACTCGGGACACCCTGATTAAAAGTCAGGTGCTCTACCAACTGAGCTAGTGGATCATTGGCTGGGGGCGCTCGGACTCGAACCAACGCATGCGGGAGTCAAAGTCCCGTGCCTTACCGACTTGGCTACGCCCCAAGCTTATTAGTGGTTATTCAGATTCATCCAAATCTGAAAAGGTGGGGTGACTGGTGGGAGTCGAACCCACGCGTAACGGAGCCACAATCCGCCGTGTTAACCACTTCACCACAGCCACCATCTTGTTTCCAAGCTGAATAGCTTGGCGACGAATAGTATTATACTATATTCCCGGCACTGCGTCAATAGGAAAATTTAATTTTTATAAAAAATTTTTTACGGGCAATCACCGCAGCATAGTCAAAAATTGCTTCGCAGCAGTTAATCAGCGGCGTGCAATAACTTCAATTTCTACATGAGCGCCTTTAGGCAGAGCTGCTACCTGTACAAAGGAGCGTGCCGGCGGCTCAATCTTAAAGGTTTTTGCATAAACAGCATTAATAGCATCAAAATTCTTGATGTCATCTACAAAAATAGTAGTTTTTACAACATCCATGAATCTGAAGCGTGCTTCCGTCAGGATAGCCTCAATATTGTCTAAAACCTGCTGAGTTTCAGCTTCGATAGAGCTTTGAACCATTTCACCTGTTTCCGGATTGATAGCAATCTGACCGGATACAAACAGAATAGAACCTGCTAATACAGCTTGAGAATAAGGACCTAAAGCTTTGGGTGCATTTGTTGTTGCAATAACTTCCATGATTAAAGTCTCCTTTGCTACTTTTTTATTTACGGGCAAAGTATTTTTTCGCCCACTCTATAGCCGAAGGCGTTGCGGCCATACCGCCGCCTGCGGTTTCCTTCAAAGCACAGGGAAGCGCATCCCCCACGCTCTTCATGGCATCAATTGCTTCATCAGCATTAATAAAGCTGCTGATTCCGGCCAACGCCAGCTCTGCTGCCAACAGCGCCTGCAAAGCACAGGCTCCGTTACGTTTAATGCAGGGTACTTCTACCAGGCCTGCCACAGGATCGCAAACAAGGCCCAGTACGTTTTTAAAAACGACTGCTACTGCTGTACCAACCTGCTGCGGTGTGCCGCCCAGCATAGAAACCGCAGCACCTGCTGCCATCGCCGCAGCACTACCGCATTCTGCCTGACAGCCACCCATAGCACCTGCCAGAGAAGCGCGCTCGTTGATTACCATACCAATACTGCCGGCAACCACCATACCGCGCTGCAAGGTTGCATCGTCCAGTCCACAGTGCTTTTTCAGTGCGAAGAACACTCCCGGAAGCACGCCGCTGGCACCTGCGGTAGGAGCAGCAACTATACGGCCCATAGCCGCGTTGCATTCACCAACTGCTGTAGCATAGATAACTGCATCCAAAGCCTTCTCGCCCAAAAGATTGACAAAGCCTTCGGCGCCTGCAGCTGCAGCCAGCTTTTTGGCATCGCCGCCTGTCAGACCGCTGTGCGAACGAACACCTGATAAACCATGCTCTACTGATTTCTCCATGACGTCCAGCATTTCCTGCATCTTCGCCAATAAATCTTCCTGACTGCATTCCAGCTCACGCATATTGTAGTCTATAAGAAATTCATCTAACGGTTGCTGCCATTCAGCAGCCTCTTTAATCCAGCTGTTCAAAGACAGCATTTCTTTTTTCATGCTGCACCCCTTACAAAACACTGGCGATAAAACGCACCGATTCTATCTGCTGCAGCGCGCTGATAAGATTGATAATCTCCTGCGGCACCGCCTCGTCACATTCAATAACCATAGATGCCATGCCGCCCTTGTCGCTGCGGAACAAGCGCATCGTAGCGATATTTACGCCGGCATTGGCCAAGGTACTGGTAACCAGCGCAATAACACCTCTTGTATCGATATGCACTGTCAAAATAGCAGGTAGGCGTCCCGTAAGCTCTACAGGAAAGCCGTCAATTTCCGTAACCTGTACCTGACCGCCGCCAACAGAAGAACCTACGATATCACAACGGGCACCATCAGCTGCCGTCAGCTTGAAAAGTACAGTGTTGGGATGAGCCTTATTGCCCAAATCAATTTTATGATAAGAATATTCCAAGCCGTTTTTCTCAGCATAGCGGTCAGCCTGCGGAATGCGTTCATCATCCGGCAGCCAGCCCATCAGTCCGGCAAGCAGCGCCATATCCGTGCCGTGTCCCTTATAGGTTTCGGCAAAGGAGCCATGCAGATATATTTCTGCCTTTACCGGCTTAGCGCCAAGAATACTGGCAGCCAAAAGACCCAGACGGACAGCACCGGCAGTATGCGAGCTGGAGGGGACCAATCATCACCGGTCCGATAATATCCAAAAATACTCATAAAGCACCTCTATTCATCACTGGCCAGCGAACGATGTGCCAGTCCGACACACAGCTCATTGAGATTCAGCACGCCAACGCCCATATAAATAGCAACGCAAAGATGCTCTCCTGCGCGGGCAATACCGATTTTGCCACCGACATTGAAGCCAAAGGCCTTAACCTTTACCTGTTCCAGTGCTTCGTGCGCCGCACCGGCCACAGCACCCGCACCCACATGAGATTCGGTTACAAGTCCCTGACGCTGCGCAGCCACTACGGCACGCTCGACAATTTTTACAATAGAAGGAATAAATTCACCGCCGAAATCAACAGCTGTCGAACGGATACCATGCTCCGCTAAGCGTTCCTTTACCTTCGTTTCCTCCACGCGACTGGAGGTAAGTGCAATACGCAAGGCAGCACGGCCGATTTCGATGCTGTTGATGCAGCTTTTACCACATTCATGCATGTTAGTCACACCCCTCACAAAACTATTTTTATATCAGCAGGCGCAGAGATTACTCGTCCTCTTCAGGAACCTCTACAACCTCTTTGATTTTATTTTTATCCAGCATTGCTACCAACAGGAAGGTAATAATGCAGATAGGCCATTCAAAGTAAATTACTTCGTTGGCAAAAAGCGGTTTGATGCCTGCCAGCGGGCTGCCGGGAACAAACCAGAGAGCGATGCCGAGAAGGCTCACCAATGTAGTCCAGAAAGCAGAGCTGCGACGGCACAGGCCGGGAGCGAACATCGTAAAGAAGAACACACAGGTCAGGCCGCAGGTCATAGACAAACCGGCAATCATTGTCTTAACAATGCCTGCCGCATTGAAGGCAAACCACAGAGTAATCAGGCCGACAGCAAAAACAGACAGACGATTGATGATGACAAATTTATTTTCCGCAACAGTAGGATTAATAAAGCGTTTGTAAATATCATTACTGAAGAGCGTAGCCGCACCCAACAGAATAGTGCAGGCAGTAGATACATCCGCAGCCCACAAAGCAGCCAGAGTTACACCGCCGGCAAGAGGATCCAGAGTCATAACAACCTTAGGCATAGCAAGTGCAGCCTGTGCCACCGGCATTTCCGGATACATAGCCTTGCAGACAACGCCCAACACAGCGCAGATGAAGCCAACCGGGAAAATCATCAGGCCGGCCAGAGCATAACCGTTGCGGGCAGCCTTGGCATTTTTCGCACCGCAGGCAATCTGTACAGGGCCCTGCGCAGTAATAGTCTGGGTAATCATAACGATAATCCAGCCGAGAATAGTAGCAAAAGCCAGACCTGCTACCGGACTGCCCATAACCTCGGGGTTAGGCAGTTTACTGAGTACTGCGTCCCAACCGCCTACGTTGGATACAGATTGGATTGCAGAGTAAATAATACCGATATAAATCAAGGTAACGCTGACGATATTTGCCAGACCGCTGGACCAAAGACCGCCAATCAGCGTAAATACCGATAAATACCACGGCACTCATAATCATACCGCCATGGAAGGAGAAGATCTCCGGCAACAGCGAGGATAAAATCGCACCGCCTGCCATATACTGCAAAGCAGTAATAACGCACATAATGATAACCAGACCGATTGCAGCGATGGCACGGCCTTTAGTATCATAATAGAACTCAAAGAATTCCGGGATAGTAGAAACCTTCATGGAACGCAGCTTACCTGCTGCCAAAAGGCCCATAACCAAAGCACCGATAGACCAGGCACCGTTATACCAGCCTGCTGCCAGACCAACACTGAAAGCACGCTGAGCTACACCTACGGTAGAAGCGGCACCGACTGCCAGACCGGTAACATTGACAGCTACCAGAATCGTGTTCAGCTTACGTCCAGCCAGCAAAAACGCTGTCGAACCCGAATCAGCCTTGTGCTTAACCCACAAGCTGATGCCAAAAAGCAACGCGATGTACACTACGACAATTAACCAACTGAAATAGACATAAAACTACACTACCTTTCTTCCATGCTACAAAAGCATAATACTTGTGCTGTAAGAAATATAAACCATGCTACCATCCTACAACGTACAAAATTTGTCTTTATATTATAACACTTTTTTTAGATAAATATTAAAGCTCCCGCCAAAACTTTTCTGCAGCGGGAAATTTTTGAAATAAAATTTACGTAAAATCTTTCTTGCGCAAGCGTAAGAAAAAGGATTTTATTTATTTTTGTCGAATTGTTTAATGTATGTTGTGATACAATGGAGGAAAGAAATATGTTTACTTATAAAACCAGCGGAGTCTGCTCCCGCGAGATTCATTTTGATATAGTTGACGGCAAGCTGCACAATGTAAGCTTTGACGGCGGCTGCCCCGGCAACCTTACTGCTATCAGCAAGCTTGTAGAAGGCCAGGATGCCAAAGCAGTTGCCGATTTACTTAATGGCAATGACTGCCGCGGTCGTGGCACCAGCTGCGCTGACCAATTGGCCAAAGCCATCGCCGAGCATCTGTAATTATAATATATAAAGATCGTTGTAACGCAGACGGTGCTTTATATCACGCCTATAGGAAAGAGGAAAGGAGGAACCCTACTATGTACAAAATTTTAAAAAGTACCGACCAAGGACTGGACGAGCTGGAGCTGGAGCATCTGGAAAAGGGCTACTGGCTTGACATAGTGGCTCCTTCTGTAGAAGAGACTGCAGGAAATATCGGCAGCAACAAAAATCCAGATGGATTTTTGAGTGCCGCACTGGACGAAGAAGAAAAATCGCGTATTGAAGTAGAAGATGACCAGATTCTGATTTTGGTCGACATCCCTTTTTTACGCAGTAACAAGGATACGACACCCTGCCTTTGGGTATTGTAGTGACCGAAGAAGGCATTGTCACTATCTGTTTGGAGCCTAACGCCGTAACCGCGGATTTTGGCACGCACAACAGCAAAATGTTCAGCACCTTCAAAAAAACGCGTTTCTTGTTCCAAATCCTTTATAAATCCGCTACACTCTATCTGAAATATATCCGTATCATCATCCGCCGTACGGATGAGCTGGAAATTCACCTGCGCCAGTCCATGGAAAACAGCGAGCTCTTCAACCTGCTTGATTTACAGAAGTCCTTAACCTATTTTTCCACCTCTCTGCGCAGCAATTCCATTGTACTGGAAAGACTGCTGCGTCTGCGCAATGCGACGCAATCCCAGCATCTTATAAAGGTATACGAAGAAGACGAGGATTTGCTGGACGATGTTATTATCGAATATAAGCAGGCTGTAGAGATGGTTGAGATGTACAGCCACATTCTTAACAGCATGATGGAAGTTTTTGCCAGTATCATCAGCAACAACCTGAACCTAGTCATGAAATTTTTGGCATCCGTCACCATTATTTTGGCGATTCCTACACTTATCAGCGGTTTATGGGGCATGAACGTACCTGTTCCCTTTGCGGAAAACCCCTTCGGTTTCCTTATCGTCATCAGTCTGGCGGCATGTATTGCCATCGGCACTGCCTTCCTGCTGTGGAAGAAGAGAATGTTCTGAGGTTAGAAAATGTCTAAAGTTACGCAAGAAAAACTGCTCGCCGGAATTATTTTCGGCGACAATGATAACGAAGAATATATTTACCTGCACGGCGGAGAGGTTGGCAGCGAAGCGCCTCTTTGCGTGCTGGAACGCGGCGGCAGCCGCGAGGACCTGCCTCTTGAAGAAGCGGCACAGCAGGTTCATCGTCTTGCGCTGCGCCCCTGCGCTCATCCTCTGTGGGGCAAGCGTTCATACTAAATCTTAATGCTGCGAGGAGGAATGCAAGATGTATATCCCTAAACTGCATAAAATCTGGCTTTGTCAAAATGACAAGGGCGGTATCTATATGTATCCCAAAATGGCAAATCGTCACGGCCTGATTGCCGGTGCTACCGGTACAGGCAAAACCGTTACGCTCAAGGTGCTGGCAGAAAGCTTCAGTGAAATGGGCGTACCTGTTTTTCTGGCTGATATCAAGGGCGACGTTTCCGGTATGTGCCTGCCCGGTGAGGACAGTGAAGGATTCCGCAAGCGCTTAAGAAACAAGCTAGGTTTGGAAACAGACTGGAAATTTGCCGGTTATCCGGTACGCTTCTGGGACGTTTACGGCAAGGGCGGCATTCCCGTACGCGCTACCGTTTCGGAAATGGGCCCTGATCTGCTCAGCCGTCTGCTGGAGCTGAACGAAACCCAAAGCGGTGTAATGAATATTGTTTTCCGCGTAGCAGATGACCAAGGTCTGCTGCTGTTGGATTTCAAGGATTTGCGCAGCATGGTACAATACGTCGGTGATAATGCTGCCCAGTTCAAAACAAGCTACGGCAACATCACTCCCGCCAGCATCGGTGCTATCCAAAGAGCTTTGCTGCGTCTGGAGGATCAGGGTGCGGATATTTTCTTCGGCGAACCGGCACTCGATATCAAGGACTGGTTTGCTACGGCAGAAGACGGTCGCGGTGTTATCAATCTACTGCACGCTACCGAACTGTTCCAACGCCCGCTGCTCTACTCCACCTTCTTGCTGTGGATGCTTTCAGAGCTCTACGAAATGATGCCGGAAGCAGGCGATTTGGATAAACCCAAGATGGTCTTCTTCTTCGACGAAGCACATCTGATTTTTAAGGATGCACCGCAATCCCTTTTGGATAAGATTGAACAGATTGTCCGCCTCATCCGTTCCAAGGGCATTGGTATTTACTTTATCACCCAACAGCCTACCGACGTACCCGAAAGCGTACTGGCACAGTTGGGCAACAAGCTGCAGCATGCACTGCGCGCCTACACTCCTAAAGAACGCAAGAGCCTTAAAGCTACCGCGCAATCCTTCCGCGAAAACCCTGCATTAGATGCCGAAGCTGCCTTAGGTGAGCTTGGTACAGGCGAGGTACTCGTTTCTATGCTGGACCCAGAAGGTATTCCTTCCATCGTACAGCGTGCTTATGTAATGCCGCCGCGCAGCTATCTTGGCGTGTGTGATGACGCCAAACGCCAGCAGCTGATCAAGGACTGCCCGCTCTACAGCAAATATGCTGAAGCAGTTGACCGTGAATCTGCCTATGAGCTGCTGACACAAAAGGTGCAAGAGGCACAGGCGGAAGCCGAAGCGGCAGCGAAGGCTGAAGCTGAAGCGAAGGAAGCAGCACTGAGAGAAAAAGAAGAAGCCAAGCAGGCCAAGGAAGCGGAGCGTGCCGCCAAAGCTGCGGAACGTGAGCGCATTGCAGCCGAACGTGCTGCACAAAGAAGCAGCGGCCGCCAAACCAAGAGCGTGTTGGACAAGGTATTTGACAGCGCCGTCAATTCCGCTACCCGCACAGTAGGCAATCAAATCGGCAGCAAGCTGGTACGCGGTATTTTAGGAAGTCTTTTTAAAGGTAAATAAAAAAATTCAGGACTGACGCACAGCCAAGGCGTCAGTCCTTTTAGTTTAGACATAAAAGCTATAATTATTTTTGGTTATATAATAAGTGTTGGGGTATTGACTTGAATTAAGTCAATACTTCCAACACTTATTTTTTTAGGCAAAAAAATAAAGCATAAAATGCTGGAATTGTAGTAAAATATCATCGACCAAAACAATACAATCTACAAAGGAGACCAGACACCTTATGCTTCACGACAATTATACACAATCCATTCCTTTTTTTAAAGGGGTAATCACAAAATATTTTGAGGAAGATGAATCAACAGGATCATATAAAGCCTTTATCGAGATGCCTGTGAGAGAACACCGTTGTCCTCACTGTGGTAATAGTACTACTTATATTAAGGATTACAGACTTCAAACGGTCAGAGACTTGGTTGTTTTAGGCAAGCCGTTAATTGTCACAATAAGAAAAAGACGTTATATTTGCAAAAACTGCAATACTACTTTTACTGAAGAAAATCCATATATAAAAAGATATTGCCATTTTCCAGACAGACTTTATCTTGAATCAATCAAAGAAACTTTCTACTCGCAGAGCTTTTCATCAATAGCTAAAAGATTTGGAGTATCTGTAACCAGTATAATAAGATGGTTCGACAAGCTCAATTACCCTCATCCTAAGTTACCGGAATGTATAGCAATAGATGAATTCAGAGGCAATGCCGGTGGTGAAAAATTCCAGTGCAATATTGCAGATCCTGTAAAACATAAAGTAATAGATATTCTGCCAAGTCGCAATACGGAGAATCTTTGCAAATATTTTTTGGAATATCCATATAAAGAACGTGCTGAAGTCAAGAAGATAATTATGGACTTAAGTACTTTGTTCAGGTCTGTTGCCAAGACCATGTTTCCCGAAGCCAAGATAGTAGCAGATAAGTTTCATGTTATCAGAGTAGTCATAAACAGCCTGGAAAACGTTAGAAAACGCATCCAGAAAGAATTTCATGCAACAAAAAGGAAATGGTTCAAGCGAAGTCGTTATCTTTTGCTTAAGCCGGAATACAAACTGACATCTGAAGATAAAATAGAGTTAGCTAGGATGCTTAATTCATCTTATGATCTTGAAAAAGCAGCTGAATTGCAATATGGTAAATTGCCACAATTGCAGAAGCAGTTAGAGCAGGAGGAAGAAAAGGTCAAAGATGAAGATCTCTCACTGGTACATGAAAGTGTTACAGATGAGGAGATTGCCCGTATTGTGTCACGGTGGACTGGAATTCCGGTTGCAAAGCTGAATGAGAGCGAACGTAATAAGACATTGCATCTGGCAGATGAACTTCACAAGAGAGTCATTGGTCAGGATGAAGGTGTGGAGCTTGTGACAGAAGCAATTATTCGTTCTAAAGCCGGAATCAAAGATCCGAGTAAGCCAATCGGTTCATTCCTGTTCCTTGGACCTACCGGAGTTGGTAAGACCGAGCTTGCAAAAGCACTGGCAGCAAGTCTGTTTGATGATGAGAATAATATGGTGCGTATCGATATGAGTGAGTACATGGAGAAATACTCCGTATCCAGACTGATCGGAGCTCCTCCGGGATATGTAGGATATGACGAAGGCGGTCAGCTTACTGAGGCAGTCAGAAGAAAACCTTACTCCGTTGTACTTTTTGATGAGATTGAGAAAGCCCACCCGGATGTGTTCAATGTCCTGTTACAAGTATTGGATGATGGACGTATCACGGATTCACAGGGACGTACGGTAGACTTTAAGAACACGATTCTTATTATGACTTCCAATATTGGTTCTCAGTATCTTCTTGATGGCATGGATGACCATGGCAACATCAGTGAGGAGAGCCAGACTATGGTTATGAATGATCTTCGTGCACATTTCCGCCCAGAGTTCCTGAACCGTCTGGATGAGATCATCATGTTCAAACCATTGACGAAAGACAATATTTATGACATTATTGATTTACTGATAGCAGATGTTAACAAACGTCTGGCTGATCGGGAAATTCAGATCGAGCTTACAGAAGAAGCAAAGAAAATGATTGTGAATGGCGGATATGATCCGAATTATGGTGCAAGACCTTTGAAACGTTATCTGCAGAAAAATGTAGAAACATTAGCTGCAAAACTGATGCTTCAGGGAGATATCGGCACCGGAGACACAATTGTGATCGATGTGGAGAATGTAAGCTGGTCGCAAGGAGCAGGTCATAAACGGTGATAATCTTTCATATAGATGTAAATTCGGCTTATCTTAGCTGGACAGCAGTAGAACAATTAAAGAATGGAGCCAGGACAGATATCCGTACAATACCGGCCATTATTGGCGGGGATCAGAAATCCCGCCATGGTATTGTGCTGGCAAAATCTGTCCCGGCGAAGAAGTATGGCATTCGTACCGGGGAACCGGTTGCGAATGCCTTTCGTAAGTGTCCGAATCTTCACATGGAAGCACCGGATCATGAAATGTACCATAAGCGCAGCAGGGAGCTTATGGCTTTTTTTGCGTTCTTATACTCCTGATATCGAGCAGGTCAGTGTCGATGAATGTTACATGGATTTTACGGGGATTTCAGGCCGATTTGCATCACCTGTGGAAGCTGCATTTGCGATTAAAGACGAAGTAAAAAGGCGGTTTGGATTCACAGTTAATATTGGAATCTCAGACGTGAAAGTGCTGGCGAAGATGGCATCAGACTTTGAAAAACCGGATCGTGTCCATACACTTTTTAGGAAAGAAATTCAGGAAAAAATGTGGCCGCTTCCAATTTCAAATCTTTTTATGGCAGGGAATTCCAGTGTGGAGACATTGAGAAAACTGGAGATTCAGACGATTGGTGATCTGGCCAAGGCAGATCCAAAGCTGATAGAATTGCATTTGAAAAGCCATGGAAGGCGTCTGTGGGAGTTTGCCAATGGAATGGATGACTCTATTGTAGAATCGGAAAAAGCTGAGGCAAAAGGAGTCGGAAATTCGACTACTTTATCCAAAGATGTGTCAACAAAAGAAGACGCGCAGAAAGTCTTACTTTCTCTAGCCCAAAGTGTGGGAGGACGTTTGAGAAAACACGGATATCATGCAGGTGTGGTCAATGTGGAAATCAAGTATGCAGATTTTACCGTGAATTCACATCAAAAACAGCTTGAAAGAATGACGGCAAGTGATCAGGTCATTTATCAGACTGCAGTGGAATTATTTTGTGAAATGTGGAATGGAAAACCAATCCGCCTGCTCGGAATCCGGACTTCCAAGCTGTCGCAGGAGGGTGAACCACAACAATTGAGTCTCTTTGATCTGAATTTCCACAGCAGCGATAACATTTCTGAAGAAGTCAAAAGTTTTGAAAACAGCCAGAAACATGAAAAATTAGATCAGGCACTGGATGAAATCCGAAAAAAATTTCGGGAAAGATGCAGTTGTCCGTGCCAGCTTTTTAAAAAAGCCGGAAAAAGAGGAAAAGATGTGAAAAAGCCGATTAGTAAAAATTGACAATTCCTATATAAAAACGCTAGAATAGTAAACAAGATTACGTTTATAGAGCGCACTCTAAAAGTGCCCCGATATTCGAAGGAGGAATTAGGAAAATGTCAGAAGTAAAAAAAAGTGATTATGCTCGGTAATGAGGCGATTAGCCCGAGGAGCATATGAAGGCGGGCGTGAAAGTATCTGCCGCATATCCTGGAACACCGAGTACTGAGATCAGCGAGAATCTGGTCAAATACAAAGACGATCTTTACTGTGAATGGTCTCCGAATGAGAAGGTTGCAACAGAAGTTGCGATTGGAGCATCTGTCGCAGGTGTCCGGGCTATGTCCTGTATGAAACATGTAGGATTTAACGTGGCAGCAGACCCGGCTTATACCGTATCTTATATGGGAGTCAATGGAGGACTTGTCATTGTCGTAGCGGACGATCCGGGACTTTACAGCTCTCAGAATGAACAGGATACAAGAATGGTAGCAAGAGCTGCACAGCTTCCGGTACTGGAGCCTTCTGACAGTTCAGAAGCAAAAGAATTTATGAAGATTGCATTTGATCTGAGTGAAAAGTTTGACCGCCCGTTTGTGTTCCGTACGACAACAAGACTGGCTCATTCACAGGGACTGGTAGAGTTATGTGACCGTGAAGAGATTCCGGATAAGCCATATGAAAAAAACTATCCGTAAGACAGTTATGATGCCGGGAAATGCAAAGCTCCGCCATGTGGAGATTGAGAAACGCAACCTGGAGCTTGCAGAGGCAGCCAATACACTCCCAATCAACTGTGTAGAGATGAACGATACAAAGATTGGTGTGATCACAAGTGGTATTCCATATCAGTATGTAAAAGAGGCACTTCCGAATGCTTCCGTACTGAAGCTTGGAATGGTGAATCCGCTTCCAAGAAAATTGATTGAAGATTTTGCTTCTAAAGTAGAGAAGCTTTATATTGTAGAAGAATTGGATCCGGTTATTGAAGAACAGGTGAAATCCTGGGGAATCAAGGCAACTGGAAAAGAAATCTTCACGGTTCAGGGCGAGTACAGTGCGAATATGCTAAGAGAAGCAATTCTTGGGGAGGAATTAAAGCTTGATGCACCGGCAGCTGCGCCTGGAAGACCTCCGATTTTATGTCCAGGCTGTCCACACAGAAGCGTGTATTATGTACTGAACAAGTTAAAAATGCATGCGGCAGGAGACATCGGCTGTTATACACTTGGTGCAGTGGCACCGCTTAGTGTTGTCGATACAACGATCTGTATGGGTGCAAGTATTTCCAGTCTTCATGGAATGGAGAAAGCAAAAGGCAAAGAATATATTAAGAACTGGGTAGCAGTAATCGGAGATTCCACATTCCTTCATACAGGTGTGAACTCTCTTATGAATATGATGTACAATAAGGCAACCGGAACAGTGATGATACTTGATAACTCTACGACAGGTATGACAGGACATCAGGATCACGCTGCAACTGGTAAGACACTGCAGGGAGATCCGACTTATGCCATTGACATTCCGGCATTATGCCGCGCGATCGGTGTGAAAAATGTCATCGAGGTCAACGCATTTGACATTGAGCGTCTGGAGAAAGTCATCAAAGAAGAAGTGGCAAAAGATGAAGTTTCTGTCATTATTACAAAAACACCATGTGTACTTTTGAGTAAAAAGAAAAAACCGCTTTACGCAGAAGAACCAGATAAATGTAAGAAATGTGGTATGTGTATGAAACCGGGCTGTCCGGCTATGACAAGAAATGCAGATAAGACGATCCATATTGATGATACCATGTGTACCGGATGCGGACTTTGCAAGAGTCTGTGTAAATTTGACGCTATCAAATTAGTAAGGGAGGGTGACAAATAATGGCTACTAAGAATATTATGATCGTAGGTGTCGGCGGCCAGGGAACACTCCTTACAAGCCGTATTCTCGGAGGACTGGCACTTGCCGGAGGATATGATGTTAAGCTTTCTGAGGTGCACGGAATGGCTCAGAGAGGTGGAAGCGTTGTTACATATGTGCGTTACGGTGAAAATGTAGCAGAGCCAATCGTAGAGGAAGGACAGGCAGACGTTATCATCGCATTTGAGAAGCTGGAAGCCTTAAGATATGCACATTTTCTCAAAAAAGACGGTGCATTGATCGTCAATGACTGGAGAATCGACCCGATGCCGGTTGTGATCGGAGCGGCTGAATATCCGGAGAATATTTTGGAGAATCTGAAAAAAGATCACAAAGTCTATACGGTAAATGCAACGGAAGAAGCGAAAAAGCTTGGAAATTCCAGGGTATTTAACTTAATCGTGCTTGGAAATCGCAGCACAGCATATGGATTTTACAAAAGAGCAGTGGTATGAAGTAATTGAAAAAACAGTACCTCCAAAGACGATCGACATCAATAAAAAAGCATTTGATGTAGGATATCAAATTATAATAATACTATCAGAAAAGAAGAGGTCAAGAAAGCAATGGCAAGAAGTAGCATTGGAAGATTGGCAGGAACAGATCCGTGACCCGAAGATGAGTGTATGAGCCGCGATGAGATGACTGCCCTTCAGAGTGAGCGTCTGGTACGCCAGGTAAAGAATGTTTATGAAAAATGTAGACATTTTACCGCAAGTAAAA
>ENA-OQHF01001297-OQHF01001297.1-human-gut-metagenome-genome-assembly--contig:-NODE-1297-length-14022-cov-3.347607_pt1 | contig 14022 bp, 13 predicted proteins | sample MGYA00242559_ERZ504709 | MGnify/ENA primary metagenome ERZ504709 (study PRJEB26092, sample SAMD00036203) | human gut metagenome | host: Homo sapiens | study: EMG produced TPA metagenomics assembly of... | reverse complement strand
CATTCATCTATTCCTCCTGTGTTTACTCATTTTTGTAAAACTCAAAATTAGATCTATCATCTTGTGTTATTTCAGAGTTCGGAGAAAAGAATTTGAATCCATACATATTTACCATATCTGACAACTTTAATTATTTGCACGAAAAGGGAATTTCCTATTTGGATCCATAACCGTATCTTTCAATTTTTTACTATCAGTAAAGAATGCAGATCGGTTAACTCCATCGCCATAAGCAATTAGAGTTCTGGTGCCATTCTCTGTTTGAGCCTCCTTACACCCAGTAAATACTGTAACCTCATTGATTACAGCATCTACTGAGGTATATTCACAATCAAAAAGATCATCGTTGACTACTTCGTTTTCCTCAAAATCTACAATCATAAATCTGTAGGTATATTATAGGTTTCACAATCGGCATCTACCATAGATCTGATAGCCAGCCTATCCCTTAAGAAGTTCTCATAAGGAATTTTTGCTTCCTCTGACATGATACCAAGAACAGCACTCTGGTATTCATTCATAAGTTTGCTTTCTGTTTTGGCAGGATATTTTGCAGTAAGTAGTGTGCTGAAAATGTTGTCCGCTGTTTTAGGGTATTCAACACGTACACTATCATACTGCCATCTTTTGCCTGTAGCTTCTTCCTCCAGTAACGTGATAGCAACACCACCATGTTCATCTTCAACAACAGATACCTCCTTGATATTGTGATTATATAGGAATGTACCTTGACCGTTGTTCAGTTCGTCAATTACTACTGGTTTTTCTTTTGCCAGTAGTTCTGTTGATAATACGTTTGTTTCCATTTTTTATGCAATTATTAAAAATAAACTTACTATGCACCTCAGAACATCTGCTTATCCAGCCATATTCAGATGGAAATAAGTGCTTTATTTTACTCATATCATCTATCTCATGTGTTCTTGAAGTCTTATTGAACTTTGCGTAAAATCTTTTTAGAATGCTTTTCCTCAACAGTATTCCATAATGGTTTTGTACAAATCCAACGAAATCAATACCACGAGAATCAACTGGAAATATCTGCCAGTTAGGTTTAATCTCAACTTTCAATTCAGCAGCCAGATACAAGCCCATCATATCAAGTATATTATGAAGTTCGTCCTTGCTACCCGACAACACCACTATATCATCCATATATCTATAGTAATATTTAACCTTTATATCTTCCTTGACAAAGTGATCAAAATAAGCCAGGTATAAATTAGCCAGGTATTGACTTGTATAGTTCCCTATAGGCAGACCGACATCTTTACCGTTACTATCAATGATCTTATCCAACAGTCTTAACAACTGATCATCTGCTATTCTATAGCGGATAATTTTCTTAAGGCACCCATGATCTACATTATCATAGAATTTCCTTATATCTATTTTCAGACAGTATTTAGTACCTCTTTTGTCAGATAATAGAGCCTTATTGACATCTTCCATACATTTGTGTATTCCTCTCCCTTTGATACAAGCATAAGTATTGCTTATGAGTATATTAGTCCAGAACTCACCAAGCACATTTATTATGCAGTGGTGAACGATCCTATCAGGGAAAAATGGAGCTATCATAATAATTCTTTCTTTTGGCTCATATATTGTTTTAATACGATACTCACCTGGTGAAAATGTTTCATCCTTAAGAGATGTATATAGTGACATAAGATTTTCCAACAGATTATCATTAAAGCGTTTTATCTCAGTTCTATCACGTTTTCCGAGTTGAGCTTTATATTGCGCATTAACAATATTTCTGCTATCATATATCAAATGATATACGTTCCTGAGCTTTTTAGAAGTTTTTCTCAGTAACGGAGTATCATCAATATCAGAATACTGAATAAACCTTGTATTACTACTATATCCCATTGTGCCGTTGGTCTAAATTGGAGTTTTCGACTATGCTACTCACACCGATCTAATTCGTATTATTTTACCAGTTATCAGCGTACCGATAACCCTTGTGTGGTAAGGTAGAAGCGATCACAGTATATTGTTTTAAGTAAAATACCACGGCACAAGCGGAACCCAATGTACGCATTCGCATACGAGGAGCGACCAGACGTATGCAGATAACCGAACCCCGCATTCGTACCATAAGTCGCAGAAGCAGACAGGAGGGCACCCCTGATCACTTCCACCAATATTTTCAAATTTTCAAGTCTCTATATTTTTCGTTGCCCCGTGTTTTGCAGTCCGTTAAAAACGGCACAAGCGGAACCCAACGTTCGCATACGCAGGCGAGGAGCGAGCAAGCGTATACAGATAACCGAACCCCGCAGCCGTACCATTATTCGCAAGAGCAGACAGGAGGGCACCATACCAGCCTGGAGAACTCCAGCCTGAATCATCTACACAAGTATAGAAGTAATCACAGAACCCCTTGTTACTTGAACCTCCAGTAGTATTGTCTGGGAAAGTATATCCTTTCATAGACATGGCAGAAGTAAGGATATACCCGTCTTTACGTGGTAAATCAGTCATGGCTACATATCCATCAGGGATAGCTGTAGAAGAATCAGAATGTGAAGTGAACTTTGTCGGATCCTCACACAGGTAAGCTACACTCTTATCAGTTCCATGGTGAACGAGAACATCATCAGCAAGCATCCAGAGATATTCAAAAGGAGCCTCCAGTCCTCTGTAAGATGTTACCTGAATAACCTTATCACCTCCAGTCCAGCCTTTGATTGTGTATGAAACCTTTCCTGTATTGTTGCCAAGTACTGCAGTAACACCACAAGGTACAAAAGGTTTGTAACCTCCCCATGTATTCCATTGACCGCCATCCACCGTGCAACCATTACCAAGTCCACCTTGATGGAAACCATCATCAGTAAGGCTTTCATTGTATGCGTCCTGGCAGTGTAAAGATGCGTATTCAATTCTTTGCAACCAGGCTATTTCATTGTACGCCCTGTATGCACCGATATGAGTACCATGTTTACACCATGGTCTGACTGTTGCCTTTGATACAGAAGTACGAGCCATTCCGAGCTGAGAATTATATGTGCCATCTTTTGAAGCATCAGATGCACCAGAACCGCCCCTGAATTGAGCAGCATTATCTTTCAATTTCACAATACCATTTTCATCACGTGCGATCTCATTTCCGTTCCACGTTAACCAGCATCCAGATACAGCCTCACCAGTTGTAGTGTCATGTGTTGCGAACCATGGAGAAATAGCCTTTTTCTCCATCTTAATAAACCCAGGCAAAGGGTATTCTGAGATAGCATAGATCCATTTCGTTCCAGAAATTTCAATCTTAATATAATACTCTGGCTTTTCAAGCATTACATTACCATCAGTACTATCAATGATAGCTGTTGCTCCACTTTCCTTTTTACGGCTATCGTTCTGGTGAAGATAGTATTTCACGGATCCATCCGTGTTTTCTACATATCGTCTTAATTTCGCCTGAACAGGTAGTGTTCTGTGAAGATCCAAATTACCAACTCTTGTAAGTTTGTAATCACTACTTGTAAAGTCTCCTTGAACGCCATACCACTGATCATACGGATATTGCGGTTTGGTTGATCCGCTTCCTTAAATAGTCCCATATTTTTTATTTTTCGATAGATTTTCACCTGCACCCAGTTAATTTCAAACTTTCAATGATCTATAGCACCTGGAGATAAACTAACTATAGATCCTGGCGTCCAGTCACCAATAGGAACTGGGAAATCCCCATCCTCTTTGTCGCAAATCAGTTTACACCTGATAAGCACATTTGTTTCCATTGTGTTCTCTTTTGGTCTAACAAAAACAGAAAATGGAGTACCAGAGAGACTAAAACCATTATCAAGGTTTTCAATCTTTCCTTTTGATTGTATTCTTAAACTATACATTGTTGCATCCATATCAATTTACTTAGTAAACACTGCAAATATAATAAATCTGTGTCTGACAAACATACTTTTACACACAAACTTTGTTTTTTCAAGCAAACATTCTACATAAATTCACCTCCTTTCAATATAATGTAAATTACTAACAACTGTAATAGTTGCCCTATAATTCCTCCCATTATGGTAGCAATGAGATCCAGCCAATCCCATTTACCACCATATTGTTTGTCCTTAAATTCCATTCCTACAGCTAACCCTGTTGCAAATAGAATTGTGAACAAGAAAGCACTTGGTATAGCATAAATAAAGTGCTTTGGTCTGTTACTTTCTAAAAACCATTTCATAATCATTTCATATTATAGTCCCAATCTGGCGCAAAAATCACAAATTCACAAGATCCATCATTAGCGGAGGCATCATCTGATAGTAAAACATCGAAGTATGAAGATGTTTTTGAATACAAGCAAGCCTTAACAGGATTGCTTCCACCCCATATAGCACCATAACCAGTAGCCATAACAGTATATCCGCTTGGGCATGAAGAACAGTAAACACGATATTTGCCAGTTCCTAATCTTGAAACGCTAAATACGCTTGACAAGCTACGTCCATCGTAATAAGTTCCAGAAAGTGAGGCTCCTGAGTTAGTTCCGTTAATCCTACCTATAGCAAGTATTCTTGCATACCGCCCTTTCGCACCACTTTTATAAAAATCTTCGTGTGAAAACCTACTTGTTATATCCCATCTTCCTTTTTTTGAGGTTGATGTTGATCCAGGTTCTTCAAAGCAAGTCATTTCTACAACTTCCTGTGGTTTTACTACTGCATAATAATCAAGCCGACTCCATGACATTCCATCTTCTGCTGTAAAACTATATGCTCCTATCATATAATCAGCACCACCGAAAGGGCTACTATTGTATAGCCTGCATACCTTACCAATATCATCAGCATCTTGCCCCATGCTGATATATTTAGTAGAGGTTACAGATGGCAGATAGAATATGTTAACATCTGAAAAAGCTCCAGAAAAACCTGTGGATAATTGCATTGTACCTTTGACACGAACAACGCCATTAACTCCATCCAGATAAACGCTTCCATTCTGAGCTTCCAGCCTGTTATTCTTAAATACCCATCCTGCTATGTTGGCATTCTCAGCAAGCAATAGATCAGTGGCTATAGATTCAAACTGGGCACCGAAATTATTCCACTTACTTGTGTTTGTAGGAATTACACCAGTGAAAGTACCAGCGTCAATCCTGGCAACATAATACACCCCATTGTACTTTACAACATCTAACCTGTATTTGGTACCATAGTATGTTTTACTGCTGTCATAAACGCCTCTGAATACCGTTGCTGGGCTTTCTCCCTTTTGTCCCTGATCTCCAGGTTCTCCCTTGTCTCCTTTTGATCCAGTTACACAGATAGGTGCAGTTGTTGTAGAAGTTCCATTTGTGTATGTAATTACTGATCTCGTCCAGATATACCATTTGTCTTTCCATGTAGGTCTTGTAGTACTCCATGATCCATTTAATAGTGAAGTAGCAGAGCTTGATAGATAATATTGTTCTACTATAGTCTTTACACCATTACCAGGAGATCCAGTACTTCCCTTTCCTCCTGTTATACATGCTGCCTTAGTAGTTGTGCTTGTACCGTCCGTGTATGTTACCTTTGTTCTACTCCATATATAATATCCATCTTTCCAGGCTGGGGCTGTTGTTTGCCATCCGCTTGTCGGTGCTACACTATTAGATGTACTTTGCGCATATTCAACATCTGTAGTGCTAACTCCTACACCTGGCTTTCCATCTATACCATCATAAGGATTTACCCTTATAGGAGTGCTCCAATGTTGTATCAGTTCATCAGCAGTACCTTGCATTATTTTCTCAATATCTGATACTGGCAAAGCACTATCAAGCAATCTAACATCATCAAACATTGAACTGGATCCAAACATATTATCATCATAAATGGCAAATCCATCTATCTTTTCATTAACTGATCCGTAATTATATTGAACTCCATTTATAAATACAGTAACAGTTTTATCAGAAAATCTTAATGCTACATGAAACCATACTCCAGGAGTTGTATTGATTGTGTTTTCAACATATTCACGACCATTATATCCGTTCAGCATCCATTTCACATACTTTTGATCTGTTTTCATCCAGAAGCACAAAGTAAAGTTCTTTCCAAAAGGCAGATCGTAAGGTATTCTACACTCCTTTTCATACGACAAGTCAAAAGCGTAACGATTTCCATCTTTTACAATACATTCTGGCTTATTATATGTTGCCATATACTCACCTGTCTGATCCATTATCCTTAATTCCCCCCTGTTCTGATAATCAGTCTCAGATATAGGGTAATTAAAAGATGTTCTATCTACAATTCCAGACTTTTTAGCCATAGTACACCAGACATATTCAAATGCACCAGGTTTAGGCATTTCAGTACTCCATCCTGCTGGATTGGGTGATGATAGATCTATAGCTGGAGGTGTAGATGTAGATCCATTCTTTGCGTACCTATATTCATAATAAACGCCAGATTCAGCATCAGTTCCTCCTGTTCCAGGATCTCCCTTGATTCTACTCCAGGTATAATCTGCTGGGTTATCACTGTCTTTTTTCTCAAAGTCTGTATATTGTCCGATATATGCACCTGGCGTTTCTCCATTGTTTGCAGTGAAAGATAAACCACCATTATCACTATATTTGATATGAAGATATGACGTTTTCCCATCTTCACCAGGTTTACCAGGTGTACCATCTTCTCCTTTTGTATCATTCCAGGTGTAATCTGCTGGGTTATCACTGTCTGATTGCGACTGGTTTACAAGAACTCCCATCCACCTACCAGGTACTTCTCCATTTCCATCAGTGAATGTTTTGCCACCATCATCAGAATATTTGATATGTAGATAACTGCTTTTGCCATCTTCTCCTTTTATCTTACCTACATTCGTCCACCCTGATCCATCCCAAATATAAAGATTCTCACCAATGATATAGGCATCACCAGGCTTATTGTCAACTACAGGTAACTGTGAAACATCATCTTTACTACCTTTGATAGTGACACTTGTACCATCAGCACCTCTTACCCTAAATGGAGATTCCCCATGATCCACTGTTAATATCAGCAGCAGACTTGATACTCATCCAAACAACGCTTTCCGTTGATTCAGTGTGCCATCCATTTGTATTTCCTGCTCCAGTAGGAGTGTTTGGGTTTTTCCTGGCTGTCATTATATGTGTAGAATATAGAGTTACCCTTTTCTCCAGGAGATCCCTTAGCTATGAGCTGCCAATAAGTTGAGTTTTGTAGGTAGTATTCCCATACTCGGCTCATTGTTTATATATCTGTATGTGCATACTTCGTTAGATGCTTCATAACTGACTTCATCCCCCTTATAGTACACATATTTGCTGTTATATGTACCTCTATAAACTCCTATATGAGAAACATCGCCACTATCAGACAAAAGTCTAACATTATGCAATGTTAGTTGCTTTCTTGCAGTCACATTCCAATCTATAGAGCTTGTTGCGTCACCTATCCTGAAAGCATTTCCATCAAGATCCAAGTAACACTCACCATCAGACGTTATTATTTTACCAGTAGTAATTGTATTACCGTTTATTCTGGTGAAACCGTATGTTGTTACAAAATCCCTGAAATTATCATCAGCCCTCAATGATGATAGAATACCTACCTGAAAATAGTAGTTGTTCGGATCTTCAACTGGTTCAAACTTCAACTGTTCACGTGTAAGATACCAGGTACCTGTTGTTCCCTTTTTTAGAGCATTTTGCGAACAGGTAATAACCGCCTGATTCAGACATTGTGAACTCAGCACCAGACATATTCCACTGTTTAATCTCAGCCTCATCAATAGTCAAGTGCGCCAATATTCCAGACGTTGCATCAAACCTGTTAGGAAGTCCATTAACATTAGGATTGAAAACTACATCAACAAGTACAAACTGCTGGCTTTTAGATCCTACAGTCAACATGTTTGTATCAATGGAGTTTGGGCGTATATTTTCAGGATCAAAGTAACCATCAGTATCATACACCATGGTTCTCAGTTCCTCTGTTGTACGCCATCCTCTACGTGCCTTATTAAGATCCCTCAGCCTGTTACTTTCAATCACTTGCTCATGCCCTATTACATCTATAACAGTCTGATTTATTATAGATATACTTGTAGTGTCGGACAAAGTAATGCTATAGTCGTGCTTAAGCATCAGGTTCCTGCTTACTTTCTGGATCCTGATAGTCTTTTCAATTCCAAAGCGTTCATCCTTAACGGGTACATAATCACCTACTTTGAACAGGCATACATTACTATCGTCTGGAGTTGTATCAAGGAAATATTTTCTGTCGAAATTAAGTACATACTGAGCCTTAGCCTGTGTACGTGGCTTAAATTCATTATACCCCTCATACCAGAGATCTTCTTCTGCATTCTGTTCGTAAGATTCAGGCAGATTTATATCTGTTATTTTATATGTGTCTCCCTCAGAAATCCTATAAGCCTCACTGTCTGTTGTAGGTATAGTTAAGCCTCTTTCATCCGTAAATGGAATTATAGTGAACAGCTTTTTAGCATGATCATAACCATTCTTAGCAGCAAGTTCAAACTGTTGACCAGCAAGTTTTCCTGTTATGAATGTGATCTTTGCAGTCACATCTTGTATCAAGTACTTAGTTCCATTCTCATCTGATTCAGCAAGATCAAAGTCCATAGTATCGTCATAGAACGAGTTTGTATCAGCACCAAGAGCTGTTACAACACCAGTCCTTTTAGGATATATATCATCATACTGAGCACCATCCTCATCACTACCTAAAAGATCCCTCAGATCAGCATCCTCAATATATCTGTTATCATCATCATCTATACCGATCATTTCTGTTCCAGGAGCCACAACGGTACCATCATACAGCTTATGTTCTCTTTTATTTAATCTCTTAGGATATGGAAGCTGTAACCTTTCTGAATAGTTCCTATAGTCCTTTCTGATATTGGTAGTTCCACCCTCAACCCAGAGCCTTGTAATAATAGCCTTATCATCTACCTTTTGTTCTTTAAGTGTGTATAAGCCATTACCTTTGCCCCATTCAAAATAATCATTACCGCCAGGAGGATTTATCCTTTCGCCAAACTTTCCTATATGTATTGTTCTTACACCGTCATTTTGGGTAATCTGGAACTCCAGGTTAAACTGATCCTTACTACATAACGCCTGTAAAACTTGCAAACAGTTCTGCCTTGAAAACTGAATAGTGCGAGGTTCTGTATCAGGACAATTAGCCTCATCGAATTTCCACAGCCCAGGATAGTCCCTGTTTACATTATAGATAATCACTTTTACAAAATCCTTAATGCTATAGGTGAGATCAAACGTACTTGAAGTAGATTTTCCATTAGCATCAGTATTTCTGTATAGGCTTTTCATCAACTCATACATAACACCATAGAAAACAGCGTCATAGGTGTAGTAGTCATCAGATAGCTTTTCACGAGTTACCTTTGTCCTTATTGTGTACTCATCGCCATCAATTATGATCTTGTCACCTTTCTGAAAATCTATCAGTTCCGTTGATACGATATTCAGTTGTACCTGATCATCACCCATAAGAGTTATATTCTGTACCGCTGTTTTAACGGTACAGAAAGGTTCTCTTGACATCAACAGGATTTTTGATCCGTCTCTTTTTATTACTTCAATTTGTCCCATACTACAATAGCATTAGTGGAAAAACTTTCAATATCCTCTATTACACCAGTAATGACAATATCATACTCACCAGGATCAGCGTATGTATGTTCTACTGTTTTATTGTTTCCTGATACGTTGTATGTATGAGTTCCATCCCCCCAGTATATATTTAGCATACTGTAGGTAGTCACTGTAATTGAGGCTTCTGAATTTGCAGTATTGCTTATGTGTCTCAGAACTTTTTTTACAGGCTCATCCTCCATCAGTTTGAGCTTGAACGTACCGACCATAAGTTCATTATTATACAATCCCCATTTCTTATCAGGATCCACGCTATCATGTAGCTCAACCTCATATACAAGTGGTTTCACCTTTCCGTCATACTCAACGACAAACCTATGGTTCCCCTCACCATCAAACTCATCAAGAAAAAGATTAAGCCATTCGACAAACTTAGATCTGCTGGAGGCTTCAATGAAACATGAAAGCGTGATAGTCCTTTCCTTGAAACGAGGTCTTTTCTTATCCCTGACAATTCCATGGTAATTATCCCAGTCAACTTGTAGCGTCTCTTTACGTTCAAGCCTACCGACAAGCCCCTCAGAATCCGATACGAACACACCAAATTCCTTGAAGTTCTTACCATTGATATAATATTCAACGTCTGTATTCTGTTGCATCATTAGTACATCTTTATACTCCTTAGCCACATTATACAGCTTTACTTCGTCTATCAATGTATAGCAACCAGATAGAGAGTTTTCATTTATTGACATTCCTACAGGAGTACCAGGAAGTGATTGATTATAAACAGCCTTATCACCAAGGTACACAGTAAGTATAGATCCTGATTTTACAAAACACAGGAATACCCATTCATTAGGAGTTACATTTATCCACTGTTCTACATAGTTGTCTATACCATTCATATTGACCAACCATCCAATTTTATTAGTGGACGGTTTTACATACATAGATAGAGTAAAATCAGAGCTGAAAGGAATTGATCTTTCTGTCAAACACTCACCGTTCCCATTCAGATCCAGTGATTTTCCACTGTTCGCATCTCTACTAAATATGGCACCATTTGACAATGTAGCATCTGATCTGTTGTATGAATAATCATAAGCCTTATTACCGTCTGGATCATCAAAAGGCAAATGCAGAATTAAATTTTTATCAATCATATCCGATATGTTTTTTTGTTGTTATACTTTACTTTTATACCATCACCGATACACCTAACAGTGGAATCTCCATACATGTTTACCATCACCTGAGCATCTTTGCCAGCTACAGCTACCACAAGATCAGCATTATCAAAGGCATCTATAGTGACTATGGCATGATCCGAAACATTAATAGACACCTTAGAATTATGCCTTACAAAAACACGGCTAACTGTATATCCATCATATTCCATCATGGCTTTGCAGTCTCCATTCAGAACAACGTCTGGTAAATTTCTTATGGATCTTTCCTCATCATCAACGAATACCCCATACTGTTCACACTTACCTTTGAAATTAGTCCTGATAAAGTCTAAAGTAGGATAGTCATTGATAATACAGAAATCAATACCACGAACATACAGTTTTGCAAGCTCATCAACATTAAGACCTGGCTTAAGTTTCATTTGCCATAAACGGCACAAACCCTTGTTAATACCGTCATTCTTAAGTTCTTTTATTACGTCCATTAGCTTATACCTTGTGATAAAAGTGAGTTATCTTTATTTTCAATTCTCTTTAACGTGCTTTTAATCTCAGCAAGCTCAGCAGCAGAAGTTTTTGTATTTGCTGCTATTTCAGCCTGATAAACAAGCGAGGATCTCATAATCACTATCTGATCACTTTGATTGATAATGAAAGTGTTTAATCGTCCTGCTATAACGCCACCAGTTTCCTCACTCATAGAGGTTACAGCACCTTTCAGAGGATCAGTACTTTCAGCAGCATCTTCTTCAACATCTTTTATCCAGTCTCCAACGCTTTCAAGTGCCATGTTGAAAGTTTCACCAGCAGCATCTATCATTGCTTCAAATTTAGTCTTTTCACTGTCTGATAATACACCGTCTTTCATTGCTTCTCCGAGATATGCCATAGCATCACTAATAGCCTTTGCAAGGAACTCCCTTTTCAGAGCTTCAACTACAGCCTTTTTGAGAATATCCTTTGTTTTGGTACCAAGGGCTTCTGCTGCATCTTCTCCCTGGCAGTAAGCATCCACAAGGGCATCAGCAAACTCATCAATAGCACTCTGAGTGTCGGTACCAGCAAGAGTTTCAAGCATACTCCTTTCCATATCCTCAATCTGAGTATCTATATCCTTGATCGCTTCCTCCCAGTCATTAATCTTGCCCCAGTCCGTATCTTTCTTGTCTTTTTCTGCTGCGATCTGCTGCCTTATAGCCTCTTGCTGTTGTCTGAGGTTATCTTTCTGCAATTCATACAACTGAAACATATCTCCATTAGACTGTTCCTTTTCAAGTGCATATTTCAGTTCCTTGATCTGTTTAGTCAATTCAGCATATCTGACAAAATCCCAGCTTTGTTGAGCAACAATTTTTCTGAGCTTCCAAAGCAGCGATCTCATCCTTAATAGCCTGTACTCTCTGGTTGTGAGCTTGTCTTTCCTCATCTGAATAAACCCAGTAAGTGTGTTCAGCAGCGTTCTGCAGTCGATCGAAAGCATTAGATAGATTATCTATGTGCTGCTGTATATTCTGTATCTTTTCCTCCAGCTCATCATCATTATTGAAAAGATTTGCCACGAATTGAACAGCCTGTAATGCTATAGATATAGCAGCAAGGATAATACTACCTTTTTCTGCTGTCTGTATGGCTGCTGCCATTGCTATACCAGCAGTAGTTATACCTTGTAGCATTCCAAGTGTAGCTTTCCCATTTTCGCCAATAAGATCACCAAGGACATCACAGCTATCAATGGCATCATTCACAAAACTAAATACTCCCTCTGTTGAACTTGCAAGGTTAGACCAGTCTGTCTTAATCTGCTTAGATGTTTTCTGCGATCCCGATTCTGTTTTCTTGAAAACGTCTGAAAGGGCGTTACCCATAGCCTTGAACGGATTCACATCAAGAACTTTCTTTTTAGCCTCATCCAGCTTATCAAGAACAGCCTTAAGATCTGCTGGATTCAAATCCAGGTTAGAAGTATTCATTTTTTGCTGAATATCATTGATCAGCTTATCAATCTGTTCAACAGTAAGACTATCAAGATCCGTGAATAGATTTTTCCAGCTTTCGCTTTGCATGAGCATCTGAGCATTCAAAGCACTTAACGCCTCTGCTTCACCCTGATTCACCAGGTTAATACGTTCCTGGTTGTTCTCTTTAAGAGCCTCATTCCTCAATACAGCATATTCATCCTGGATCGCCTTTTTCTGTTCCTCATAAGTCCTGTAGTCATTGATAAGTCTTTCCTGAATTTCTTTCTGTAGCTTCTCATCTTCTTCCGTCACGAAAAGAGCTGCCTCCGATTGCTCATCAGCACCGACAAGTCCAGAGCTGCCATTACTCAGCCTTTCCTTAGCAGCAGCGACCGCTTCAATCTTATCAGCAAGACTTTGAGCCTGGCTAATAGCATTTGTAACGGATTCTTTGAAAGCGTCCATAGCTGTTTTAGCACCAGTAATTTCATTGTATTGCATATTAAGGGAAATCAGGTAATTACCCTCACCCTCAGTAAGCCCCTGGTTACTCTGTTTTTCTTTCAGCATGTTGATCTGATTCTGAACGAACTCTTTATATGATTCTCCATCTTTCAACAGCTCAGAGAAATGAGACCTGGCAACATCTTCACCCATTGTTCTTACCCAACGGAAATACAAGTCATACTGTTTTTTCTTGTATTCTATTTCACCATCAAAAAGCTCATTTTGTGCATCAGTATAGGATTTATTCTCAATGCTTCTCCTTTCGTCAAACCCTGCTTTCTGATCATCAGTAAGCCCACCTTTTCCAGCATCTTTCCTGGCTTTCTCCAGCTCCTTTTCTTCTTTTATCAATACGATCAAGATTCTGCTTATGCTGTAGATCAAGCATCGCCTTTCTTTTCTCATATCCCTCACTCATTACAGAGATACGATCTTCTTCAAGTTTCCTTTCTGCCTCCAGTTGTTTCCTGGATAACTCATCAGCTTTTTGGGCTGCATTGTTATTTGATTTTGGCAGACGTGATTCAAGAGAATTGATAGTTTTTGTCAGCTCCTTATACTTTGAACTGTTTATCTCAACATTCGATCTTTCGTCCTTAAGTTGCTTGATCCTGGCGTTAATTCCAGCCTCAGTATTCAGGTTCTCCGTTTTCTGGTTAACAGCAGAATTGATCTCCTTTAGTGTAGAAAGAAGCTCATTAAGTTTGCTTGTGTCTGCATCTACCTTAACCTTTTT
>ENA-OQHF01001295-OQHF01001295.1-human-gut-metagenome-genome-assembly--contig:-NODE-1295-length-14044-cov-6.607961_pt1 | contig 14044 bp, 14 predicted proteins | sample MGYA00242559_ERZ504709 | MGnify/ENA primary metagenome ERZ504709 (study PRJEB26092, sample SAMD00036203) | human gut metagenome | host: Homo sapiens | study: EMG produced TPA metagenomics assembly of... | reverse complement strand
TGGCGGAGTAGGAGGGATTTGAACCCTCGCGCCGTTGTTTAGACGACCTACGCCCTTAGCAGGGGCGCCTCTTCGGCCTCTTGAGTACTACTCCAGAGCAAAGTGTGTTACACTTATTCAATAAAAATGGCGGAGAGAGTGGGATTCGAACCCACGGTACGTTGCCGTACGGCAGTTTTCAAGACTGCTTCCTTAAACCACTCGGACATCTCTCCTCGTGGGCACCCGCACACGCCGTACCGAATGCCTATTTAATTTACCAGATTTCAGCGGCGCTGTCAAGCCCAAAATCAAAATTTCCGCTCATTGTGCGCATTTTTGTGCGGAACGACAACTTTTCTTCGAGAAAAAGCGGGATTTCCTCTTTACTGAAACATCTTTTTGTTGTATAATAAATACAGATAAAACCTTACCGGACCCGGTACAAGCAGAGGAGTGTTGAACAATGTCGTTTCCGGAGCTGTTACGGCAATGCCGAAAGCAAAAGCACATGAGCCAGGCGGAGCTTGCTTCCCTGTTGGGCGTGACCCAGCAGGCCGTGGGCAAATGGGAGAGCGGAAAGAGTTCCCCGGACCCCACCACCGTGGCAAAGCTGGCGGAGATCCTGGACACGACCGCGGACTATCTGTTGGGTCTGTTCGACCCCACCGCGGAGGGCCAGACCGAAGAGCGCTTCTTCGGCAGCTATGTGTACAGCCTGATCCCTGTCATCGGCACGGTCAAGGCGGGCTACGGCGCGCTGGCCTATGAGGAAGACTACGGCAAGGAGTATGCCCGGGTCAAGGACCCTTCCAGCTACTTCTATCTCGTTGTACGCGGCGACAGCATGGAGCCCCGCATCCACGATGGTGACCTTGCCCTGGTGCACCGTCAGGACACGCTGGAAAACGGCGACCTGGGCGTGCTGATCTACGGCGACGAGGGCGAGGGCACCCTCAAGCGCTACCTCCAGCGCGGCAACTGCGTGGTGCTGCAGCCCTTCAACCCGGCCTATAAGGAAATGGTCATCAAGGGTGAAGAGCTCAACCATCTGCACATTGCAGGCCGTGTGGTGGAGACCAAGGCGAAGTGGTAAAACGGCCTATCATCGCCTGAAAAAGAAAAGCCATCCTGTATGGCTTTCTTTTTTATACCCATTTTTCGGAGGTGCCCCATGGAACAGAGCCTGATGGATAAGCTGACGATCCTGGCGGACAGCGCAAAATATGATGTGGCCTGTACCTCCAGCGGCGCTTCCCGGGCAGCAGGAGCGGGCGGGGTCGGCAGCTGTTACGCCCCGGGCTGCTGCCACGCCTTTACTGCCGATGGCCGCTGTGTCAGCCTGCTGAAGGTGCTGATGACCAACTGCTGCTCCTTTGATTGCAGCTACTGCGTCAACCGCAAGTCCAACGATGTGCCCCGGGCTACCTTTACCCCCCGGGAGCTGGCCGAGCTGACCATTGAATTCTACCGCCGCAACTATATTGAGGGCCTGTTCCTTTCCAGTGCCGTGCTGGTGAGCCCGGACTATACCACCGAGCGGATGCTGGCGGTTCTGCGCCTGCTGCGGGGGGAGTATCATTTCGGCGGCTACATCCACGCCAAGGCCATTCCCGGCACCAGCCCGGAGCTGCTGGAACAGCTGGGCTTTCTGGCCGACCGCCTGAGCGTGAACATTGAGCTGCCCAGTGAGCGCAGCCTGAACCTGCTGGCTCCGGACAAAGGGCGGCACTCCATTTTCCGGCCCATGAAGCAGATCGCGGTGGAGGGGGCCGCCAACCGGGAAGAGGTGGCGCTCTACCGCAAGGCCCCCAGATTTGCCCCGGCGGGCCAGAGCACCCAGATGATCGTGGGTGCTTCCCCGGAAACGGATTATCACATCCTGCAATTAACGGAAGGATTATACAATAAGTATCACCTGAAACGGGTGTTTTACTCCGCCTACATCCCTGTGACCGAGGACACCCGCCTGCCCACGCTGGACACCAAGCCGCCGCTGCTGCGGGAGCATCGGCTCTATCAGGCAGACTGGCTGCTCCGCTTTTACGAGTTCAAGGCAGAGGAACTTCTGGACAGGGACAACCCCAACTTCAACCCCTATCTGGACCCTAAGTGCAACTGGGCGGTGCAGCATTACGGGCTGTTCCCGGTGGACGTGAACCGCGCCCCCTTTGAGATGCTGCTGCGGGTGCCGGGTATCGGCCCCAAGAGCGCCCGGCGCATCTGGCACGCCCGCAAACAGGCCGCGCTGGGGCTGGACGAGCTCAAGCGGATGGGCGTGGTGCTCAAGCGGGCACAGTATTTCATCACCTGCCGGGGCTTTGCGGGGGCGCACCCGGGCCGCGGCAGCGCCGGGCGGGAGCGCATCACCCGGGCGCTTATCGACCCCAACGTATTCAGCGGCGGGGTGGAGCAGCTGAGCATGTTCAGCCCGCCCGCCGTGGATCGGCTGGTGGAGCAGGGCGTGCCGCCCCGCACAGCCCAGAAAATGGTGCGGGAGGAGGCAGTGCAATGTCTGGCCAGAGCCCTGTGAGCCCTGCCCGGAAGCTCCACGATGCCGACGTGGTCTACCTCTATGATGGCAGCTTCGAGGGCTTTCTCTGCTGTGTGTTTGAGAGCTTTGCCCAGCATGAGCTGCCCTTCGCGGTCTGGACCCCGGAGCGGGAGACGGCTACTCTCTACCCTGTGAAGGAGATCCCCACTGACCACGCAACGGCCCGGCGGGTCTTTGCCAGCTTCCGCACCAAGCTGGGCAAAGAGACGGAATCCCTCGTCACCCGGGATTTTCTCTCGGGCTGGGAGGATAAGGAGCTGCGGCTCATCCGATTTCTGCATCTGGCCTTTGCGCTGGGGCCAGGCACCGTCAAGCGGAGGGGCCACCCGGAGGTGGCTCCGCTCTACCAGATGAAGCAGAGCCTGGACTGGGAAGTGGACAAGTTTCAGGGCTTTGTCCGTTTTCAGGAGCACGATGGGATGCTGGGTGCAGTCATCCACCCCAAAAACTATATTCTGCCCCTCCTGCGCGGGCATTTCTGTGCCCGCTTCCCGGAGGAGAACTTCCTGATCTATGATGCCGTCCATCAGGCGGTGCTGCTGTACCAGAACCACAAGGCTCAGCTCATGGAGCTGGCCGAACCTCTCACTCTGCCCCCACCTGATGAAAAGGAGCAGCAGTTTCAGGAGCTCTGGCGGCAGTTCTACAAAACGCTGGAGATCAAGGCCCGCCACAACGAAAAGGGCCGTATGACCCACTGCCCCAAACGCTTTTGGGCGGATATGACCGAGATGAAAGAGGAATTGGAATGAAAACAGAAAAAAAGACCGGACGCTGGAAATATGCGGCCATCGTGCTAATTGTGACCCTGCTGGTGGGGCTGTTCTGGAGTTATGTAAAAAACGGGCCGAAGGGCGAAATCTATCTTTACGGAGAAGAACACAGCAAGCAGAGCATTCTCGACAAGGAACTTTCCATCTGGGGCGAGTATTACGAAAAAGGAATGCGGGATCTGTTTGTGGAATTCCCGTATACGGATGCACAATTTCTGAACCTGTGGATGCAGGCCGACGATGATGAATTGCTGGATCTGCAGTTCAAGGACTGGGGAGGCACAGAAGGCGGCACCGAGGTCATGAAAAATTTTCTGAAACAGATCAAGGAGCAGTACCCGGAAACCGTGTTCCACGGCACCGACGTGGGCCATACCTGGGAAAGCACCGGGCCGCGGTATCTGGCCTATCTGGAAGCCAACGGGCAGAAGGATACCGAAGAGTACAAACGTACGCAGGAAAACATGGAACAGGGCAAACGGTACTATGAGATCAAGGCGACGGATGAAGCGTCTTCGGTTCGATACCGGGAGGACCGGATGGTGGAGAACTTCCGGCGCAGCTATCAGGAACTGGAAGCGGTACGCCGCACCGATATCATGGGTATCTATGGAAGTACACATATTGTGGAGTCGGAGTATCGGAACTCGGACTTTCGCATGGCAAAACAGTTGAGCGAGAACTATGGGGAACATCTCCATACCAAAGATCTGACGCAGGAACCGGAACGGATCGACACGCTGGAAGTCAACGGAAAGACCTACACAGCCTCCTATTTCGGTGAGCAGGATATTTCGATGGTAAAGGGCTACAAGATCCGAAAGTTCTGGCGGTTGGAAGACGCATACGAGGACTTCAAGGAGCTGCCGACACCCCGTGAGATTCTGCCAGCCGACAACTACCCTGTAAAAATCCAGGCTGGGCAGGTGTTTGCTGTGGAGTACCTGATGTCGGACGGCTCGACCGAGTGGAAGTATTATATCTCGGACGGCACAGTACAGAACGGCCAACTCATCACAAAGCGGATGAAGATGGAATAAGCAGGCTCCCGGCCCCGGAACTTTGCCAAATTTACAAAAAGGTTGCATCTGCGTGGTTGAAACCCGCAAAACCTATGGTATACTATAAGGGATATCCGGGCAGGCATTTCTGCCCCACACACCCCCGCTGCGGGGTCAACACAAAAGGAGTATTGTAGCGTTATGGTTCGCATTACTATGGAAGACGGCGGCATCATCGACATTGAGCTGAATGAGGAAGTCGCCCCCATCACCTGTGAGAATTTCAAGAAGCTGGTCAGCGAGGGCTTCTATAATGGCCTGACCTTCCACCGTGTCATCCCCGGCTTTATGATCCAGGGCGGCTGCCCGCTGGGCAACGGCACCGGCGGCCCGGGCTGGAACATCAAGGGCGAGTTCGCTGCAAACGGTGTGAACAACCCCATCAAGCATACCCGCGGCGTGATCAGCATGGCCCGTAGCATGAACCCCAACAGCGCCGGCAGCCAGTTCTTCATCATGCACAAGGACGCTCCCCATCTGGACGGCCAGTATGCCGCTTTCGGCAAGGTGGTTGCCGGTATGGATGTTGTGGACAAGATCGCTTCCGTCCGCACCGACTGGAACGATAAGCCCACCACCCCCGTCAAGATGAAGACCGTCGAACTCATCGAGGGCTGATCTTCTGCACTTCTGTCCCACATCGCCTGCCCGTGAAGTGCCCCGTCAAGTAGACAGAAAAAATAATATAAGATTTTTGTTCGCCGTTTCCACAAGGGAACGGCGAATTTTTTGTGCAAATTGGCGTTAGGCCGCTCGATTCATGGCACAGACGTGAGCTTGCAGCGTCCAACACGGGACATTTTTTGATATTTTGCTTCCGCTGTATCGTGATTGTTCTTGCTTGACATGAAAATACCCCCAGAGTACGCAGAGTTTTCTTTTTACTCTGTCTACTCTAGGGGCAGCATATCATGTTGAGGATACAGGCTGGGGGCTTTCCATCTATGCGTCAGAAAGAGATGAGAGGCTTACTTTTTTTCGCCCTTGGGCAGCAGGCCGGCGCGCTCCAGAGCCGGGCGCAGGGCCAGATACAGGATGACCACGCAGATGGTGGAGGCTACGCTGTTGACAAAGGTGACACCACCGGCAATCTTGGACAGGGCCTGTGCCACGGTGTACTCCTGGCCAAAGATGTAAATGTTGCGGAAATAGCCCAGGAACGGGTCGGTGATGACGTTCAGCAGCAGGCCGGAGCCGCCTGCCACGATGACCTTGAGCAGGTAGCCCTTGCTGTGGCGGTCAAGATCGCGCAGCTTGAACACCTTGTGGGCCACGGCACCGCAGGTGATGCCGATGATGAACTTCAGCACAAAGGTGGTCACGGCATAGCCCGGGTCACCGGCCAGGATATCGGCCAGAGCCAGACCGATCGCACCGGCCAGGCCGCCGGAAACGCCGTCCAGCAGCAGGGCGGTCAGGGCGGTGAAGGTGTTGCCCAGATGGAACGAGGAGCCGCCGTAGAACGGCACACGGAAGAACAGGTATGCCACCAGGCTCAGCGCGGCCATAACGCCGGTCAGGGCCAGCTCCTTGGTGGTAAAGGTGCGTTTGTACAGCACACTGCCGAACAGGATGACAACGATCACCACAGCCAGCAGCAGCCACATTGCAGTTGTAGACATGATTTTTCCCTCCAAATTTTTCGGGGCGAAACCCCTCCATCCTGTTTCGCAGGATCGTTCGCCCGTTTCAAAGCAACTTACCCATAAAACTACTTGACATTTGGGTGTGTGGTTGGTATGCTCCTATTATACGCGAAACTGGCACCATGAAAATACCCAGAATAAAGTTTTTTTATGGGGTCAGTTTGGCAAAGCACCCAAAAAGGGGAGAGGTCTTATGTTTCATCTGACAACTGCACTGGATGCCGCCAGCGGGGTGCCGCTGTACGAGCAGCTCTATGAGAGCCTTGCCGCCGAGATGCGCAGCGGGGCCATTCCGGCGGGCACCCGGATGCCCGGCAAGCGGCGGCTGGCGGCAGAGCTGTCGGTTTCTGTCAACACGGTGGACGCGGCATATCAGATCCTGGCGACCGAGGGCCACATGGAGCCGCGGGAGCGCAGCGGCTTTTATGTACAGGAATATCTTGCCCTGCCCACCCGGCCCGAGGAAGTGCCGCCCCCGGTGTCTGCCGCTCTGCCGGAAGCAGCCGAGCCGCCCGTCCGGTTCGATCTGTCCACCCGGGGCGTGGACCCGGGGCTGTTCCCGTTCCGCACCTGGGCCCGGCTGCAGAAAGAGCTGCTCTATTCCTCACCCCAGCTGCTGGCCCATGGCGATGCACAGGGGGACGTGGAGCTGCGGCAGGCGCTGGCGGATTATCTGGAGGAATACCGGGGCGTGCGGTGCACCGCCGAGCAGGTGGTGGTGGGTGCCGGTATGGAGTATCTGCTGAGCCTGCTGGCCCCGCTCCTGCCCGGCAAAACGGCGGTGGAAAACCCCGGCTACCAGCGCGCGAAGCAGGTGCTGGAAAACAACGGCGTGGCGTGCTGCTGCCTGCCTGTGGATGCGGACGGCCTTTCTGTTGAGGCATTGTCCGGCTCGGGCGCGGCGGTGTGCTATGTCACGCCCAGCCACCAGTTCCCCACGGGCGTGACCATGCCGGCGGGCCGCCGCACGGAGCTGCTCCACTGGGCATCCCGCTGCCCGGGCCAGCGGTATATCATAGAGGACGATTACGATTCGGAGTTCCGCTTTGATACCCGCCCCCTGCCCAGCCTGCAGGGCATGGCCGGGGCCGACGGCCCGGTGGTCTACCTCTCCACCTGCTCCCGCAGTCTGGCCCCCGGCATCCGCATCGCCTACATGGTGCTGCCCCGGCAGCTGCTGCCCGCCTGGCGGGCAAAGTACCGGATCTATTCCGGCACCGTCAGCCGATTTGAGCAGCAGACCCTGGCCCGCTTCATCCGCGAGGGCTACTTTACCCGGCACCTTGCCCGGGAGCGCGTGGCCTACAAGGCCCGGCGGGATGCTCTGGCTGCCTCTCTGCGCACTGCCTTTGCGCCGGAGGAGCTGACCCTGACTGGCCTGCATACCGGCCTGCATCTGTTGGCAAGGCTGAAAAATGCCCCGCCAGATGCCGCCCTTCGCGCCGCCGCAAAGGCGCAGGGCGTGGCCCTGAGTTTACTGAGCGATTATGACCTAACCGGCGGGGAACAGGATTTTTCCGGAACGTTTGTGCTGGGCTATGGCTCCCTGAGTGAGGCATCATTCCCCGAGGCGGGCGAAACGCTGAGGAAGGTCTGCACCGCCGCCCGGGAAGCGTCTGTGACCGTGTAAGTGCCCGCTTTTGCATCCCACGCCCCGGGCAGGGCCTCGGCGTGGGGGAGGGCGCTGTTGTTGGCCAGAAACTCCAGTACTGTGCCCAGCAGGGTGTAATCCTGTGCGGCAAAGTCGGTGAGCAAGGCCGTGCTGCTGGCCCGCAGGGCATCCGGCAGGGTGGCGGGCAGCAGGGCGAGGTCCTGTCGGAAAAAGGCTTCCCATACTGCCGCCCGGGCGGCGGCCCGGCGGGCAGGCGGCAGGGTGCTGTCCGCATCCCAGCCGGAGAGCAGAGCGTGGGCCTCCTTGGCCGAAATGCTCTGCACGGCGGCGGAAAGCCCGGTTTCGGCCAGCTCATCGGCAGTCAGTGCCCCCGAAAACCCCACCCGCACCGGCCCGTAACGGGAAGCGGTCTTTTCCAGCACGGCGGGGGACAGCGCCAGATAAAGCATATCCTCCGGCAGGCCCAGCACCTCCAGAAGCGCCTGACGGCACCGGGCGGGCCCCGCCGCTCCGTAGCAGTGGGCAAGACTGGCAGTCTCTCCGTTGAAGGGGACCGTCAGCTCCCCCGGCACGGCCAGCAGGTTCAGGCTGTTCTGGGCGGCGTTCAGGTAGACCAGCAAAAAGCCCGGCTGCTCCCCGGCGGTGCAGAGAAGCAGAGTCATCCGGTGCTCGGCCCGGGGTAACTGGATGGGCACCCCGCTCTGGGGCTGGGCGGTCTGGATGCGGGTGCGCACCATCTGCCGGGTGAGCAGGACTGTGCCGCCCACCAGCGGCAGCAGCACCAGAAGTGCCGCCCCCAAAGCCGCCCAGAAGGGCCTCCAACCGTTCTTGTGCATCCCGTGTTCCTCCGTTCTGTTTTGGAACAGGGTGGGCCGGGATGCGCTTTTTATACAGAAAACGCTGCCCGGGCATGAAAACGCCCCCTGTGCCATACAGTAGAGCACAGGGGGCGTTTGTGTATGTGGGAGAGCTTGGCGCGGGTGAACGCGGTGGTCAGCGGTGTGGTATGGGGGCCGATGGGGCTGGCACTGCTGTTTGGCACCGGCTGCCTGCTGACAGTGCGCACCGGTTTTTTTCCAGCTGCGGTATTTCGGGTACTGGATGCGCCACACCATCGGGGCCATCTTCCTGGACCGGAATGTGACCGCCCACACGGACGATGAAGCCATCAGCCAGTTCCAGAGCCTTTGCACGGCGCTGGCGGCGACCATCGGCACCGGCAACATCGTGGGCGTGGCGGCGGCCATTCTGGCGGGCGGGCCGGGGGCTGTGTTCTGGATGTGGGTCATGGCCCTGCTGGGGATGATGACCAGTTATGCCGAGAACGTGCTGGGCATCTGCTACCGCCGCCGGGATGCCGCCGGAAGATGGTGCGGCGGGCCCATGTACTATCTGGCCGAGGGGCTGGGCGGCGGCTTTGGCCGGGCACTGGCGGTGCTGTTTGCCTGCTTTTGCGTGCTGGCCAGCTTCGGCATGGGGAATATGAGCCAGATCAACTCCATTGCGGGCAATCTGCAGGCGGTGTTCCGAGTGCCGCCGGTGGCAACGGGCATCGTGCTGGCCCTGCTCACCGGGCGGGTCATACTGGGCGGGCTGAAGCGGGTGGCCGCAGTCACGGAGGCCATCGTCCCGCTCATGGCCCTGTTCTACCTGTTCGGGGCGCTGACCGTGGTCTGTGTCCATTGGGCGGCTGTCCCGGCGGCATTCGCGGCCATCTTCCGGGGGGCGTTTGGCTTGCAGGCCGCCGGGGGCGGGGTGTTGGGTTACGGCATGGCCCGGGCCATCAGCTGGGGATTCAAGCGGGGAGCCTTTTCCAACGAAGCAGGACTGGGCGCGTCGGTGCTGGTGCACTGCGCGGCCAACGTGGAGGAGCCTGTCCAGCAGGGAATGTGGGGGATGTTCGAGGTGTTTGCAGATACCATGGTGGTCTGCACCCTCACGGCCCTTGTGGTACTCACCAGCGGCCTTGTGGATCTGGACACCGGTGCGGCCCTGACCGACGTGGAAGGCTCCGCACTGGTGGGGCAGGCCTTTTCCACGGTGTTCGGGGCGTTCGGGCCGCAGTTCATCGCGGTGTCGGTCCTGCTGTTTGCCTATTCCACTACGCTGGGGTGGAGCCATTACGGCACCCGGGCAGTGGTGTATCTGCTGGGGAAGCGTGCCGCCGCAGGATATAAACTGGTGTTTGCGGCCATGGTGCTGGTGGGTGCTGTGATGAAGCTGGACCTGGCCTGGGCGCTCTCCGATACCTTCAACGGCCTGATGATGCTGCCCAATCTTGTGGGCGTGGTGGGGCTTTCGGGAGTGGTGGTCCGGGAGACACAAGCGTATCTGAAACGAAAATGACCCTCTCCGTCCCTGCAGTCTGTCTGTCAGATGCGGGATGGAGAGGGGCATTCTTTATCGCTTCTTTTTATTCGGCTTCGGGGCAGGCCGCTTCAGGCTCCGCACCGCGTCACGCCCGGCGGCGATGCCGCTGCCAAAGGCCCAGTGCAGGTTGAAGCCGCCGCAGCTGCCGGCGCAGTCCAGCGTTTCACCCACAAAGTAAAGGCCGGGGCAGCCCTTGAACTGGAAGCTGGGGGTCACTTCGGTCAGGCTCAGGCCGCCGCCGGTGGTCTGGGCCTGCTTCCAGCCGCAGGGGGTCAGACCCTCGAACAGCCAGTGCTTGGCCGCGTTGGCCAGCACCTGCCAGGCGGCATCCGGCAGGGTGTCCACCGGTTTTTCAGGCAGCTTTGCCGCTGCCCACAGGGCGCGGCCCAGCTTGGGGTTGAGCAGACCTGTCCAGAAATCCGCAGGTGCCTTGCCCGGCAGCAGGGGCACCCGGGCCGCAAACAGGGCGGTCAGGGCAGTCTCGTCCAGCATGGGGAAGAGGTCCAGCTCAACGGCCGGGCGCTTTGGCCCCGCCCCGGGGCCAGATGGCCGGACAGCTGCATGATGCAGATGCCCGAAAGCCCGTAGTCTGTGAACTGCACCTCGCCGTTTTCCACAGCCACGGTGCAGTGGCGGTCGAGGTCCAGCAGGGTGGCAGCGGCCTTGGCCCGGATGCCGGCCAGAGATCGGTTGGGCTTTGCTGTCTGCAGGGCGGTCAGGCAGGGGTACAGCGGCTCCAGCTTTCCGCCACACTGGGCGGCGAATCGGGTGCCGAAGCCGTCGGTGCCGAACTGCGGCCCGGCATTGCCGCCCATGGCGCAGATGACGGCATCGGCCCGCAGGGTCTGGTCCTGACCCTCGGCATCCTCGCACAGGATGGTATAGCCGCTGCGGTTCTGGCTCAGGGTCTGCACAGTGCAGCCGGTACGCACCTCCACGCCCAGCCGGGCAAGGTGGCCTTCCAGCAGGGCCAGCACGTCTGCGGCCTGGTTGGAGTAGGGGTATACCCGCCCGGCCTCATCGGTGCGGGTGTACAGGCCCAGCGCCGCGAACCATTCCAGCGGTGCGGCGGCATCCACCGCGGCCAGCAGGGGCCGCAGGGCGGCGGGGTCAGCGGTGAAATACTGCTCCGGTGCAATGCCGGTGTTGTCCAAATTGCAGCGGCCGTTGCCGGTGGCCAACAGCTTTTTGCCGCACCTGGGGTTGCGGTCCAGCACCGTCACCCGCACTGCCCCTGCCGGGGCAGACTGGGCGGCGGCCAATGCGGCGGCAAGGCCCGCTGCACCGCCGCCCAATATCACGATCTGCTGCATAAGAGCACCCCCTCGGAAATCCATACATTTTATTATAACATACACAGCAGCAAAAGGATAGAAGAATGCCCCAAATTTGCAGCGAATAATCTTTGACGAAAGCCTTGACAGAAAAAGCAGAATTTGGTAGTGTTGATTCGACGGAATTGCGTGGTTTCGCAGGCTGTGGAAATGCGGCCGGAAAAGGGCAGAGAGTTGGGACTCTGCTGAGGAGAAGCTGAATTGTGGAAGAAAAAAGAAAGATGGACGGCAGCTGCGCTGCTGCTGGCGATGGTCGTGGTGACAGGTCTGTGCTGGTACGTCCTGTACATCCGGCAGCAGTTCTATGACGAAGGCACCCGCAACCTGCTGGAGACCTATGAGCAGGTGGATAAGGCGTTTACCATCTTCAGCCGGAGCAACTGGAACATGCTGAACGAGTGGGGCAAGAGCCTGCAGGCTGCCAATGAGGAGGGCCTGGCGGAGGAACGCCTGCGCAGCTATGAGGCCGAGCGGGAGATCTGGCGGTACAGCAGCGTGTATCTGTTCAATGAAAACTGCGAATATTGGAGCATCCGGGGCAAGCATGAAAAAGTGGATCACCTCTGGACGGCCTTTGAGGAGATGTACCGCACCGGCAAGCCTACGGTGTCCAGCTACATCATGCGGAGCGGGGAGCGCCGGGTGGTATACTCTGCGCCCATTGCGCCGGTGGAGATCGACGGCACCACCTACACCAGCCTTGCCGTGAGCTATCGGAATAAGACCATAGAGGAATTGATTGGCGGCAGTGCTTACGGCGGCCAGAGCGACTGCTACATCATCCATCCCGATGGCGATGTGATGCTCTCGGAGGAGCCCAAGAGCGAGATCGAGGACTGGATGGACAACCTGTTCGACTACCTGCAGAAGTATGCGCAGGTGGATGCGGGCACACTGACCCGGGCCCGGCAGGACGTGGCAGAGGGCCGCAGCGGCAGCCTTTCCTACTGGCTTGAGGGCAAGAGCTATTATCTGGTCTACCAGCCTGTGGGCTTTCAGGATCTGTCCATTGTGGGCATTGTCGGCCGTGACGTGGTGGACAGTGGAATGCGGAAGATCCAGAACGCCACCATCCTGCTGCTGGCTGGGCTGTTCTTCTGCGCAGGCATCGTGCTGGTGCACGGTGTCCGCACCGATGCCCGCCTGCGCGTGGAGGAAAAGGAGCGCGCCCTCCGGCAGGAAGGGGAGGCCCGCCAGCAGATGGAGGACCTGGCCAACACCGACGGCCTGACCGGACTGTATAATGAACGCTATTTTGACGCATTGTTGAAGGAAAACGAGCTGAACAGGACACCGTTTGTCCTGTTCTACCTCGACCTTGACCGTTTCAAGCCTGTGAACGACCGTTACGGCCACGATGTGGGCGACCAGCTGCTCAAGGAGGTGGCCAGCCGCCTGCGGGGCTGCGTGCGGGAGAGCGATGCGGTGTTCCGCATCGGCGGGGATGAGTTCGCCCTCATCGTCAACGGAGCCGTAACGGAGGGGTTCTGCAAGAGCCGGGTGGAAAAGATCAAGGCAGCCATCCGGGAGCCTTACCGCCTGAAGGATGCAGAGGTGCAGGTTGGCACCAGCTGCGGCTGTGCGGTCTACCCAAGTGACAGCGACGATGTGCGCGCCATCCGCATCCTGGCCGACCACCGGATGTATGAGGATAAGCAGCGCTCCGGCCGGAGCTGAATGAATAATTCCCTTCCTGTTTCCACAGAATAACCATACTTCACAGAAATCTGGAAGCAAAACCGGAACATGGAAAGGAAGGGAACCTTATGAAAGCAACCGGCATCGTGCGCCGCATCGATGAGCTGGGGCGGGTGGTCATCCCCAAGGAGATCCGCCGCACCCAGCGCATCCGCAGGGGAGACCCGCTGGAGATCTTCACAACGGGGGACGGAGAGGTCATCTTCAAAAAGTATTCGCCCATGGGGGAGCTGAGCGGGGTGACGGCCCAGTATGTGGATGTGTTGAGCAAGTGCTTTGCCCTGACGGCCTTTGTCTCAGACCGGGACCGCATTCTGGCGGCATCCGGTGCGGGCAGGCGGGATCTGGCAGACCGCAGTGTGAGCCAGCCGCTGGAAAAGCTGATGGACAGCCGCAAACCCTACCAGAGCGATGGCAGCCCTGAAAAGGCACTGCTGCCCTGTGAGGGCTCGCCCCGGGTGCTGCTGTGTGCCGTGCCCATCATTGCGGCGGGGGATGTCACCGGCAGTGTGGGCCTGCTCACGGAGGACCGCACCGCCCAGCCTGATGCCGCCCAGCTCAAGGCGGTGAACGTGGCGGCGGCATTTCTGGCAAAGCAGATGGAGGAATAATACCTTATAATAGAGAAGCTGCTGCACAGAGCTGAACTGCACCCCATTTGTTAGACAGTATGGTATACTGTTTAGGAAATGGGGTGTTTTTGTATGCCAAAGGGACAACGAAAGTACAACGGAGCTCAAAAGGTAGAAATCATCAAACAGCTTCACAATGAAAAATTAAGCTTTTATGAAGCGTCCAGCAAGTATGGAATTCCAAGACGTACGCTTCAAGATTGGGAGCGCATCTATCTGGAAGAAGGCGAAGAGGCACTTCTGGTAGAACGTCGAGGGCGAGCCTGTGCCGCCAGTGGGACGCAGAAAGGTCGGAAGCCAAAGCTGGATAAGCAAATAGAAGAAGATCTGATTGCAGAAAATCAACGGCTTCGGATGGAGATCGATTACTTAAAAAAATTGAACG
>ENA-OQHF01001292-OQHF01001292.1-human-gut-metagenome-genome-assembly--contig:-NODE-1292-length-14064-cov-3.180885_pt1 | contig 14064 bp, 14 predicted proteins | sample MGYA00242559_ERZ504709 | MGnify/ENA primary metagenome ERZ504709 (study PRJEB26092, sample SAMD00036203) | human gut metagenome | host: Homo sapiens | study: EMG produced TPA metagenomics assembly of... | reverse complement strand
GCGGCCTCTCGTTCGCGCCGGGCCGCGGCACGCGCCTGTGCGGTGCGCACCCAGTCGGCCCGCGCCGTGACAAAGGCGTCCACATAAGCCGCCGGCACCCGCGGCGACGCACTGGCCGCCACACTGCCGTCGGCCCGCACGCGCAGGTTGATGTTGCGCACCCGCCGCCGCGTCAGCGTGTAGGTGATGCCGCCCGCCGTCCGCTCCATGCCCGGCCCCCCTTTTGCAAAAGTATATAGTTTATTGTACACGCATTTGCCCAAAAGTGCAACAGTTGCCTGCGGCGGCGCATTGTGGTATGATACTGCCAAAAGGGGGCTTTTGCATGAAATCGCTGTTTTTTGTTCTGCCCGCCCTGCTGCTGGGCCTGACGGCCTGCGGCGCGCCGGTGGCCGCCGTGACCCTGCCCGACACCGTGCAGGTCGAAAAGACCCAGACCGCCGAGACCGCCGTCCTCTACGAGGATGCCGACGGGCGTGAGGTCAGCCCCCGCCGCGCCGCCCTGACCGAGTGGCGCTGGTCTGTGGCCGATGACACGATTGCCGAGGTCGATCCCAGCGGCATTGTGACCGGTCTGCGCGGCGGCTCGACCACCTTGACGCTGCAAAGCGCCGACGGGAAAATTTCCGCCAGCTGCCCGGTGCAGGTGTCCAGCCCGCTGCGCGGCATTGCTTTGGACGACTACACGCTGTATTTTGACGACGAGCTTGTGACCTGGATCACCGCCGACGGCACGCGCGAGTCCGACTACGCCTACGCCAGCCGCGTCGGCGCAGTCTGCCATCTTCTGCCGGAGGACACCACCGACCACCCCGCCGTGACCTATCACATCGCCGACGAGCGCATTGCCCGCTTCGACGGCTCCTGGCTCATCCCCGTGAATTACGGCACCACGACCCTGACCGCCGACTGCGGCGGTTTTACAGCGCAGTGTACCGTAACGGTGGTCAGGCCGGAGGAATAGGCAAAAGAAAACGAGGGGATGTACAACAGCCCCTTTGGTGACCCTCCCGTCCATCTCCCGCGCCCTAAAAACAGCCCGCGGGGATGTTCGATTCCCGCACGGGTCACCTTTTACGCCCGACACCTATTAAAAAGCGTATACAAAGAAAAAAGCACTACCTCAAATGAAGTAGTGCTTTTTGGTGACCCTCCCGTCCATCTCCCGCGCCCTAAAAACAGCCCGCGGGGCTGTTTTTGCCCCGCGGGACGCTGGACGCGGGGCCCGGGCTGTTCGATTCCCGTACTCCTCTACTCCTTACAATGTACAATAAAAAGAAAAAAGCTCAACCTCTTGCGAAGTTGAGCTTTTTGGTGACCCGTACGGGAATCGAACTTCTATCATTCTACAAATATCCTTTAATGCAATACGTACTAACGATAATTTTATCACTGGTATGGATTTCATTAAAGGGTATTTTTATATCTGTGTGGTACAAAGTGTGGTACTCTTCATATAAAAAGTGTGGTACAGCACCTGCTTGCAAGAATAAATAAAAAAGTTGGTGATACCCCTCTTGCCAGTACGTGCGAACTGAATATCATGATAATAAAGCCACCTACTGAAAATTACTCAAAGGAGATTATTATCATGAAAGGCAAATATTTGAATTTGCGGTCCGAAATCATCCGCGCAGGCTTTACCTGCTACAATGTCGCGGAGGCCATCGGCATTTCCCCGCAAGCATTGTCGCAGAAGATGAACGGATATTCGCTCTTTTCGGCAGAGGAAATCGCACGCATCGGAAGGTTGTTGAATATCAATAAGGACGATTACTACACTATTTTCATCGAGCCAGTCACATAAAATGGCCGGCTCTAAGGAGTCCGCATGTATACCACACAAAGTAAAATGATTTCTCGCGCAATCTGGGTTGAGAAAAAGCACGTTTGGAAAATCAACCTCCAAAAGAACGGTGTCCGAAAGTCTTTTTATTCAAGCGTCCCGGGTGACAAAGGCCGAAAGATCTGCGCCCAAAATGCAACCTCGTGGTTGTCTGGAGCTTGCCCATTTAGCGTCAGCGAACGTACAACGGTTGATACCGTGTTTGAGCGCTACCTCCAAGATAAGGCACTCGAAACCACAAACATCTACACCATCCGCAACAGGTATAACAACCACATTAAACCTATAATTGGCAAAGTCCCGGTTATGCTACTAACTAAGCAGGATTTAAAGCGAGTTATCTATACCGCATACAGAAAGCACAATCTTAGTCAAAAAAGTCTTAAAAATATACGCGGCGATTTATCTGGATTCTGTAATTATTTGGACTGTGCCGATATCCGGAACGATTTGCGTACATCAAACATTAAAATTCCCTCAAACGCCAAAAAAGGTCAAAAGCAAGCACTTGACGTTTCTTCGCTTAACATCTTATTCACCGAATCTCAGGTGCCTTATAATGGTACGATTTGTCAAGACAGCTTAATCTATGCATATCGATTCCAAGTCGTTACAGGGTTACGTCCTGGTGAATTGATGGGCCTTGAGTGGGGCGATATTGACAATGATTATATACATATACGCCGTGCCATCAATGCTAAAGGCATCACTACAAATGGGAAGAACGAATTTGCCGCACGCGACTTCCCGCAGACTCGATATACACGTATGCTTTTAGAAAGTCAACAAGTCTATCGAGTCACTCCGTTAGACCCTCATGAGAGGGTCTTTGGAAGCACTGGTCAACTATGCTACCGTAAACGCTGGGGGATCTATTGCAGGTATAACGGTATCCCTTATATTACGCCGTATGAGCTGCGACATACCTTTAGCTCAATCTACAAAAATCACTTTAGCAACTGGGTTTACGAGGAGTTAGTTGGTCATACACATCCTGGTGTTAATGGTGTCTATATGCACCCGATGGATGGAGACATGGACGGCGTTCCTGCTCTGCTTGACAGCTTGCTTGATGAAAGACTTTCATTAGGTAGAGCAAAGCGGATGCTCTTATCTAACGGCCAAACCAAATAAAAAAGCACTTTATAAAGACGAGCTTCATTCAAGAAATTTGTAATGAAGTTCGTCTTTTCTTTATTGTCCACCCTTGCGAACTGAGTAGAATTATAAGCACAGGGAGCGAACAAGCAAGATACATCCTCTCGGTTGTCATATTGCTTTACGTTTCCTCCATCAGAAAAGGGAGGTGACAGAAATGTCGTTTGGTTCTATCAACAGCAGTGCTCGACACACTTGCTTTTGGTTGCATCTATCCGGCACCATTCCTTAGTTACCAATGGCGAGGACAGTACTTCGGAAACAACATAACGATAATGCCAAGGAGGAAATAACCATGAAAATCATTGGTTATAGACGCAGTGACTTTGTCACGAAAGAAGGCCGTCCCGTCACCGGCTGCCGCATCTACCTCGCAACGGAGATTGCCTCCCAGAACGGGGAGGGCGTCTTCGTCAGGGATATGTATCTCTCTGACGCTAAGATGGCCGAACTTAAAATCAACCTTCATGACCTGATGGGACGCGAAGTGAAGATTTTCTACAACGAGTACCGTAAGCCTGAGAACATTGTGGTGCTCGACTAAGGTTTCCAAGCACACTGTAGGACGCGTTAGCGGCCTCACCTCAAAAATGGGGCTTGTCTCATTTTTGAGGTAAACCAATCAACACCCATACAGCACCTTGAAAATTTTATAACGACAAGCGTACGCTATGGACTTAAAGCCGCCACACAGGTATGGAGCTAGTATTACCTCCATACCTGTGTGTACAGTCCATAAAGCCTATAACTATAAGCTTTAAAGCGTACACAGCGGCTTTGTGTCCGTAGTGTACTGGGTACACTATATGGCAAAAGGTTACGCGACACGCCGTTACCAGCTGACAATCAACAATCCACAAGAGCATGGCTATGATCATAATGTTATCAAGGCTGCTCTTGAAAAAGGAGCCAAGCTCCTTTATTGGTGCATGGCTGATGAAGTGGGGCAAGAGGAAACCTATCACATACACTTATTTTTAGTATATGAAAATCCTGTAATGTTCACAACCCTAAAGAACAAGTTTCCTACTGCGCACATCGAAGTGCCTCAATGGGGAAAAAATTCCGAAAACTATGCTTACATCCGTAAAGAGGGTGCTAAGTATAACAAGGATGCAAACGGTCACTACAAGTATACCGACTCCAAGGGAAAAGTACATGAAGGGATAAACTACTCTGACACGTTTGAAGAAAGTGGCAGTTTACCCCCTGACAGCAAGCAGGGCGACCGTAACGACTTACGGACTCTGTATGCACTGATTGCATCCGGGGCAGACAATGCGCAAATTCTGGGTGAGCACCCGGAATACCTGCGAGATATCTCCCACATTGACCGGACAAGGCAGACCATCCTGGAGGAGAAATACCGCAATGTATTTCGCCAGATGACAGTCACCTATATCTTTGGCCCTACTGGCACAGGAAAAACTAGGTCGGTAAAAGAAGGATGCGGATACTCAAACTGCTACGCGGTGTCTGACTATCACCATCCTTTTGATGGCTACCGGGGGCAGAAAGTGATGCTCTTCGATGAGTTCCACAGTAGCTTGCCCCTTAATAGCATGCTGCAATACCTGGATGGCTATCCTTTGGAATTACCCTGTAGGTATGCTAACAAGCAGGCTTGCTACACGGAAGCATACATCATTTCCAACTTGCCGTTGGAGAAGCAGTATGTTTCCGAGCAGCACGAAAAGCCGGAGGCTTGGGACGCGCTCTTGCGGCGCATCAACTGCGTTCGGGTTTTTGACCTCGACGGCAGTCACAAGGACTATACGGTTCACGAGTATTTTCACCCTTGCACCACACCGACATTTGAGCAAATAGAGATTGATGATTGTCCGTTCTAGCGGATGAAAGCTGTGCTATCAGGCTATACGGGCATTTATTTTGAAAGGAGATTTAATCATGCGTAATGATTCTGATCGCCTGCAATGGCAGACGGAAAAAAATTATATCATGAATACGTTCCACAATGGGCTTAGACGTATTCAAACCGATTCAAAGACCGCACAGCAATATGTGCTGCTGTGCCTCGCACTCGCAGTTGCCGCCCTGATTATGGTTTCGGGCGGCTCTGGCGAGGACGTGATTTCGGTAGTATTTAGACCGTTCGTTAATTTTATTCGGGTAATTGCATGGCTGGCAGAGTGCCTTGGCGTCATTTACCTCTTTGGTTATATCCCCCACAGTTGGTCATATTACGACGATTTTTCGCGTGCTGGTATCTGCAACCAGGCGCATGAAGCACCACTGCTAGTTAAGGCCAACAGGGATGGTAATATTCAACAGCTTACTTTCAGCCTTAAAGGCTGCCCGCTCGAATACTGGGAAGACAATCGGACAACAATCGAATCCGCACTTAATGTGACCGTCCTCTCTATCACTCAGGGCAGCAACAACCAGCTCTTTGACCTTCGTGTTGTTGCCGGGTGCAACCTTATGGGGCGGCTAATCCCGTGGGCAGATACATATATGGACGATAGCGACACAAAAATCGTCTTGGGCATCAATGCGGCAGGCATTCCCGTTAGCATTGATTTTAGCCAGCTGCCTCATTGGCTTTTGGCTGCTGCCACCGGCATGGGTAAGACGCAGTTGGCACTGTTGATTCTCTACCAGCTGTCGCAAAAAGGCTACGACATCTACCTCGCCGATTATAAAGGTGTGGACTTCGGCCCCGAATATCGTAAGACGGGGCATTATGCAGATGATGATGCTGCCCTTGAGCAGATGCTTGACAGTGTTGTACATGAGCTTAACCATCGCCGTACAGAGTTTTCTATCGCTGGCTGTGCAAATCTTGAGGAATATGTCCAGACGACCGGAGAAGAACTGCATCGAATCGTCGTTATCCTGGATGAAACCTCGATGATTCTCGATACAACTGGACGTGATAAAGATGGCAAGGCAGTAGTTGCCTCGATTACGAACAAGCTCCTCGCCATTGGCCGTCTGGGCCGTGCGCTCGGTATTCATCTGCTTGTGGCAACTCAGCGCCCCGACGTAGGGTCTGTTCCGGGTAGTCTTAAAGCACAGCTTGACGGTCGTATTTGCGGCCACACTGCCGATGCACAGAGTTCCATTGTTATCTTGGATGACGGCAGTGCCGCAAAGCTCCCTGCTATTCCCGGACGCTTCATCATCCGCAATGGCAGTGGGTCGGACGAAATTATTCAGGCTTACTACTATCACCAGTGACCAAGGAGTCGACTATGAAAAATCCACCTCTACAACAGGGCCATGACGGCCCGCGGGCACCACCGTTGCGTCCTTATCAGGCTGACACCCTTCAGCGTATGAAATCCTACGAGGGAAATGCCGCCCTGTGCGTTATCGCAACCGGCCTTGGCAAGACACGAATTTTTGCTGAGTACATCCGCTGTGATGTACTGGAAAATGACCACCACATACTGATTTTATCTCACCGGGAAGAACTCGTGATACAGCCGTTGGAATACCTCAAAGGCCTTCCCTGCGGCATCGAGCAGGGAACCACACATGCACACGGGGAACCCATCATCAGCGCTTCGGTGCAAAGCCTTGTGGGGCGGCTCGACAAGTACAACCCCTACAGTATCGATACCATCATCATCGACGAGGCCCACCACAGTGCTGCACCGACCTACCGCAAAATTTTTGAGTACTTCAAAAATGCCGTTCGTTTTGGCTTCACTGCAACCGCAATCCGCGGTGATGGTGTCGGCCTGGATGTGGCTTTTGACGACATTTTGTGCGAGTATAACACCCTATACGGCATTGAGCACGGGTATCTTAGTCCTATAGAAGCTTGTCAGGTTAATCTCAAGTATGACTTGGGGACAGTGCAGTACCGTGAGGATACTGGCGATTATGATGCCGCAGATATAGCACGCGTTATGTCTGGCACAGCAGCGGGTATCGCGGAGGCCTACACCTCAAACGCACGTGGGCAGACCATCATTTTCGCACCATCCATTGAAGAGGGCAAAAATGTGACAGCACTGCTCAATTCCCAGCATGGTGCCAGTACCGCGGCCTTTATCGATGGCACTACTCAAAATAGAGGACGTCTGTTGGAGGCCTACCGTTTGGGCCTAATTAAAGTACTTGTCTGCTATGCTGTCCTGACGGAAGGTGTTGACCTGCCGATGACAGAAACCGTTCTGCTGGCCCGCCCGGTTGCCACAACCAATGTCGGCCTGTATGCGCAGATGGTAGGTCGCGGCCTGCGGTTGCATCCGGGAAAAAGTGCCTGCAAGATTATTGATTGCGTGGGCATTTCCAGGATGCCGATATGCACGGCAGCAACGCTAATCGGCGAGGAACCGCTAGCTCCCAAACCTAAAAAGGAGCAGGTGGAAAAGTTGCCGGAGGAAACCGAACCGATAAAGGTACTTACAGGTGCGGACATTCCCGATACCTGGATACAAAATCAGAAGGAGGTAGACGTTATGGCACTTGGCGAAGGTGTTACCACCCATGATGTCGCATGGATTACACTCAAGGATGGCGGCTATATACTGCCTATCCCGACCGTAACCTACCGCATCAGCAAACCGCTGACTAACGGCATGGTGTACCTGCGGAAAAATAAAGCGTGCTCCAAGAGTGCGGTGCCATTACAATTTGCATTAGACTATGTGTATCAGGACTTGAAACAGAAGCATGCTAAATATCAACATATCTGGGACAAAAAGCAGCGCTATAAGTGGGATAGACAACCCATCACCAATGAGCAAATTGCCCTTATCCACAAGCTGGCCCCGGATTACAAAATTGACACCCATAAAATGACACGAGGGGATGCCTCGCGGGCGATACAACTGCTGACCTACAAGCCGGAAGAATGGACGCCCCAAACGACACCCTCGGAGGTGCAGGACGATGCCAAGAAAAGCCCGTAAACTTTCGTCCTGCGGCGTGTATCACATCATGATCCGTGGAATTAACCGCATGACCATCTTTAATGATGATGCCGACAATCTGAACTTTTTACATATTCTCGATTTTTGCGCAGATGAAAATTTTATCATCATGGCATACTGCCTGATGGGCAACCATCTGCATCTGCTCGCGAAGGATTGTAACGATTCCTTGCAACACATGATGAAGGCCATCGGGGTACGGTACGTTGCCTACTACAACCGCCGCTACCAGCGGACAGGCCCGCTCTTCCAGGGCCGTTACAAATCCCAGCCTGTCACAACCAAAGGCTACTTCCTGCGGGTACTGCGCTATATCCACCGCAACCCGGTCGCTGCCGGAATGGTGCAGGATATGCAGGACTACCCGTGGAGCAGCTACATTGACTACTTTGCTAGTCGAAAAAAGCCGTTATGTCATGTAGACACAAGCTACGCGCTTGCACTGCATGATTTAGATTGGCTGCGGCACTACCACCAGCAGCCAGAATTAAATGCCCGCGGCATTCTGGAGGATTCTCCGCTGCCTGCCTTTACGGATGCTGAGCTTTGTGACTTTGTACGTGCAACGGCAGGCATGGAATGCCACGAAATCCAGCTTTACCCCGAATCCACCGCAACCCCGCTGCTGCGCCGTCTGGTAACACAAGAGGGCGTCAGCATTACACAACTCTCACGGCTTACAGGGATGGCACGCGGAGACATCCGCCGCCGTCTGCTGTGAGCGGTGATACAACTCTCAAAGGAGAAATCCCATGAAGAAAGAAAGCTTTATTTACAGCACTCTCACGATTGGCGGTTCGAAGGAACAGGTCAATGAAGTAATGAAGTACATCTGCGATGACATCTATGACATTGGGAGCATTGATTTGAATAAAATCTGTGCTGTGCCGGTACACCTGAACATTGGCCCCGATGATGAAGTTTCTTGCGGCGAAAAGCTTTACCGCCATTATCTTGATTTAGTTCTTTACCCTACAGAAGAGGAAGAAGAAAATTTTCTTGCTGTTCTTAACCGTGCAGATCAGCGCCGATTCCTTTTGGGAAAAATGGCTGTGCTGAACCGGAAGGAATACGGCTATCCTACTTATACCGGCTGGTGCACGGAACACTGGGGTACAGACGAAAACGTGATATCTTTTGAAGAATGTAATGAAAATAGCATTGCATTTCTCACCCATAGCGCACCTGCAAGTGAGGCTATTCATACGCTCTCAATTCTTTTTCCTAAAGTAAAACTTACTTTCGCGTGGGAGGAAAACAAGGTCGCCCTTATGGACGATGAAGTAGTTTTACATTATGAAGTATATCGTTACGGGGAGCTGGCAGAATCCAAATCTGCCATTGCCGGAAAGACCCACTGGCAATATAACGGCAGCTTAAAAAAACCGTTGTACTGCACGCCCCAAGAAGATAATGATTATGGGGAAATCCCTAAAGGAATTTCTGCGGAGGATTTTGAGGAACCGGACGCTATGCCTTTCTAACCCTGCCTCGTTTGAAAAGTAAACATCAAAAGGACGACAGCCTTTATTGGCTCTCGTCCTCTTTTTGTTGTCTAGTCTCAATATTGTCAAATAAAGGGCTGTCCCAAAAAGTTTTAAATGGGATTCCTAACCCCACACATATCCGTGCAACTATTTCAGTTGAAGTATTTTTAGTGGTAGCATAAGGCTTGACAGTCTTTTTAAGGACAGATGGTGCAATGCCGGAACGCTCAGCCAGCTTGTTGACACTGTAGCCGCGCTCGTCTGCAAGCTCCAAAATGCGCAGCTTAATTGCCTCCTGTAGTAGCATTTGCCCTCACCACCGTGTACAATAAAGTATATTTATTGTACCGATTTGCTAAGGGAAAAATCGTCTACCTGGAGACGATTTGAATCTTGCTCTTACGTGCTGATGTGCTATAATATAAAAGGAAGGTGATAAATGGATGCAAAAACTATCCCACACCGCACCGTACATAGCCTATGCTGTGGCAACTGCTGGGATGGCTGTGCTGCTACTCCTTGGCAGCTCGCCGGGAGCAATAGTTGCCCGCAGTTACCGGGCGTATAATGGGCGCGCTGTTCCCGGCTACACAGAATATACGTACCGGGATGTTAATCTGTCCTTCTCGGTGCCGCTATCACCTGTGACCGCGGTGGAAGCACGCGCGAAAAAAGACGGTTATATCTTGTTTGCCTATCCGCGCTGTCCCTACTGTCGCAACCTGCTCCCTGTGCTTGCCGCTGTTGCTACAAGTGAAGGGGTCACGATGGACTACTGCCAGGTAGACCTATATCGGGATATATACACCTACAACTCGGATACTGCCGCACCAGTGCAAACCAGACCAGCGGGGGAAGGCTACACCGAACTGCTAACCTGGCTGGATGACTACCTGGCCGAGTACACCGTCTCCGACCCGGAGAAAATGAAATTGATGTCGGGGAGAAGCGTATCGGTGCACCGACCAATCATCAAGGTGGAAGATGGCAAGCCCGTGTCAAAATGGCAACTATCGGATGCTACAATATTTGTAGGCGGATACCCGGAAAACAAATACGCAGTCTGGGACAATTCCATACAGGAAGGAGTTGCAGATTCCTTGCGGGAGTATCTGGAAACTGCGTGATGTATCGGGGACGGTGAGTCGCGCAGCGATCTCCCCCGTCCCCGATTTAAAAGAATCCAAAGCCGCCACTTATCAATAGAGTGGCGGCGGCAAAATTAAAAAGTAGCCTCGGCGCTAGATGCCGAGAAGGAGTGTTTTTATGAAAAAGAATATCGTATTGGCAGTTATTGCGACTGCGGCTATGGCGCTCAGCCTGGTAGGATGCGGCGTTAAGGTCACGAACATCTCGCTTCCGGATGCTGCGACCCTCGAAAGGGGTGAGAGCATCACGCTGCCGGTGAATTTCGGCACGGAGGATGCGCCCGCAGAGACGCCTGTCATCGCAACCGGTGAGTCTGCTACGGCAGAAACTGCTGCACAGGATGAAAAGATTGCCAAGGCGGCTGAGAAGCTGACGCTCGCGTGGACTTCCTCCGATGAGAGCGTCGCTACGGTCGATGAGACCGGCACCGTTACAGCAGTCGCAGCCGGTGAGGCTGAAATTACCGCCACGGTCAAGGATACCGAGATGCAGGATGTCTGCGTTATCACGGTCAAGGTGTCCGCGAAAGAATTGAAGGTTCCCGATACCTTGGAAGTCAAGCTTAATGATACGGACGAAGCCGCAATCGAAGCGAAATGCGAGCCGAAAGATGCGTCCAACATTTCGTTTGATTTCGCTTCCAGCGATGAGGAAGTCGCCACCGTCGATAAGGACGGCAAGGTGAAGGTCCTTAAAGCAGGTGAGTGCGACATCACCACGACCCTCATGCAGGATGGTGAAAAGGTCACCGAGAAGACGACTCATGTGAAAGCATTCTATGAGGTTGAAAGCATCACGCTCGATTCCAACGAAGGCAAACTGACGGTCGGTAACTCTCACACCATTAAGGCAGCTGTTGCCCCCGAAGAAGTTGCCGCCAAGACTACCATCGAGTGGTCGTCCAGCAACGAGAAGGTTGCTACTGTTGACTCCAATGGGAAGGTAACTGCCGTTTCTTCTGGGAATGCAACCATCACCGCAACAGCCGGTGAAGAGAGCGCCAACTACGAAGTGACAGTTGAGCAGCCGAAGAAGGCTACAACCAGCAACAAGACCTATACCAAGAGCAGTTCCAACAACAGCGCTGCTGTGACGCCTTCCAACCCGGCACCTGTTACACCGACCGCGCCAGTTACGCCGTCTGCTCCCGCTACGCCGGTACAGCCCAGCAATCCGGAGCCTGCTGCTCCGGCTCCTGCACAGCCTGACCCGGCACCGGCACAGCCTAGTAACCCTGAACCTGCGCAGCCGAGCAATCCCGAGCCTGCACAGCCGTCTCAGCCGAGCGGTGGAGACTCCAACACCGACTGGTGGGGCACAGTGATTCCCGGTGAGGCTGATAAGAGTTGTCCTCCTGAAGATGTGGGCATCCTTTGCTAATGGCTTTTTGAAAAATAGTAAATTATAAGCAACCGGCAACTCGTAGAAGAAACACTCTTCTACGAGTTTGTTTTTTGAAAAGCAGTGTCTATTATTATAATAAGGTAGGAGTTAGCAAATGAAGAAGAGATTCGCACTGGCAGTTATTGCGACTGCGGCTACAAAAATGGGGACGGTTCCTAAATTGAGAAGTTGACATCAAAACCTCAAAAACGGGGACGGCGCAGTCGTTTTAACGACCTGCACCGTCCTCTTTTTGTAAAAGCATTCGCTCGTAGAAACGTGAAAAGAACCGGTGAGGTAACAGTTGTTACCCCACCACGAATAAAGTTGACTCGTTTTGAATAGTAGACATCAAAATGGAGTAAGGCCGCTTGCGGCCCGAATTTTGCAGCAAAAAGCCGGGAGCTTTCACTCCCGGTTCTCTTTATTGTGCGGTCATCATCATGTCGCAGTCGGCACATTTTATGCGCACAACCTTTGTCCCTCGCACGCTGTTGTGACAGCAGGGGCAAACATACTTGATGCTGTGGCTGTTGGGGTTACTTCCTGTCGGCTTGCCCGTGGCGTCCCCTGCGCCCTTGCCACGCGGGGCGTAGAAATCTTCAATGCGGTTCATGCTGATGTCCTGCCAGTCTTGTTCCAAAATGAACTCACACAGCGCGTCGGTCGGCTCGGTGATGCTCCATCCAACGCGCGGGTCGTAACTGATTTTCAAATCGCGGGCCTCGGCGGCCTCCTTAAATTTTTTGTTATGGTATGCGCCGCCCCTGCTGCAATCCTGTATGCCGTTTTGAAGGTTCCACAAGTGTACACACTCGTGGAGGGTGGTCGCCACCACGTTTTCTATGGGCCGTGCAAGCGTCCCAGCGCCGATGTTAAGCTCATGGCGGGTTGTGTCTCCTCTCTGCCATGCCTTGGCTACGGTGACGTGTCCGTAGGCTCTGGGCGTGCTCTGTATCGTGATGATAGGCTCCTCCAACTCACCGTTGAAATACTTTACATTCAACGCGCGGAAAATTTTCTCCAAGTAACCAGCCGTCCGGGAAGTCTTAACAGTCTCTTTCATTTTCGTGTCCTCACTTTCGTTTTCCCAATCTTTGCCCGTGTTATCCCACCGGGATAAGGGGTTGCGGGTTGTTCCGCGATTAGCGGACAAAAGTGAGGTTGGATAGTTGTCAAGGTGACTGTGGAATACCGCAGCCATAATTTTAAAAAGCGAGGATATGCCGCAAAAGCTCCTTTACAATTTTCCAATCCACGCTTTTATAATTTTTAAGGGAACAACAAAAACAGGATTGCCACGGCTATAATTTACTCCGCGGCAATCCTGTTCCCATGTTACAGGGCTTGCGTTTATTTTAAAAGTGTGGTACGATTGTGGTACTTGCAAAAAGGGTAATAAAAAAGCTCCTAATTTTCAACGCATCATCGAAGAAAATTAGAAGCTTAGTTTGGTGACCCGTACGGGAATCGAACCCATGTTACAGCCGTGAAAGGGCCGTGTCTTAACCGCTTGACCAACGGGCCATATAATACAAGATTTCGCTAAAACAGCAAGCAACTTATCGGCTACTATTGCAACCGACCCCCAAGTATTTTAGCGAAATCCTGTATCATGTGGTAGCGGTAACTGGATTTGAACCGGTGACACTTCGGGTATGAACCGAATGCTCTAGCCAACTGAGCTATACCGCCACATTTGTCGTCGCGCTCTTGAGAACGCTATATTATTATAGCTGACATTCTCCCCTATGTCAAGTACGTTTTTCCCGTATTTTTTTCAAAAATAACAAAAAAAAATCCCGCTTGCAGGGTGCAATGCGGGGCAAAACTCTAAAGGCTTCCCACGAGGGGCTGCGCCCGCAGGCGCGTGTCGGAGCGCAACCGCCGAAGGCGGCTCTTAGCGCGGAGACTGAAGCTGTCCGCAAAGCGGACTGATGAGGGGCGAACTTACGGCAGTTACCCGGTTATGGGCGGCCACGGCAGCTTTCCCCTCATCCGGCCTTCGGCCACCTTCCCCCTCGGGGGAAGGCTCTTGCAAAATTACTTCTTGTTGGGCACCAGCACGGCCTTGCCGCCCATGTAGGGGCGCAGGACCTCGGGGATGGTCACAGTGCCGTCGGCCTGCAGGTGG
>ENA-OQHF01001289-OQHF01001289.1-human-gut-metagenome-genome-assembly--contig:-NODE-1289-length-14083-cov-3.202852_pt1 | contig 14083 bp, 10 predicted proteins | sample MGYA00242559_ERZ504709 | MGnify/ENA primary metagenome ERZ504709 (study PRJEB26092, sample SAMD00036203) | human gut metagenome | host: Homo sapiens | study: EMG produced TPA metagenomics assembly of... | reverse complement strand
ATACACAGTATCCGGCTCCCACGACTGTGCGTCAGCCGGCCGCTGGTCTCCTGTGATGATGTTCTTGACTTCGTCCTGGGCGCCCTCTTCGGAAGCGTCGGCCGGGAACCAGACGTACGGGATGCCGAGCTTGTCTGCATATTTGATCTGCTTGCCGAGCTTGGCCGCGGTCGGCGCCACGTCCGCCGCGATGCCACGGGAGCGCAGCTGGTTGGCGATCAGGTTGGACGCGGAGCGGTCGGCTTCATTCCATACCGCCACGAGCACGGATGCCGGAGACACACGGTTGGCGTGCGCGCCCGCGGTGTGCAGCATGTAGGAGACCAGGCGGGACAGGCCGATGGACAGGCCCACGCCCGGGTACTTCTTGTTGCCCTGCGATGCGAGGTTGTCGTACCGGCCGCCGGAGCAGATGGAGCCCAAAGCGGCGGCGCCGTCGAGGAACGTCTCATACACGGAACCGGTGTAGTAATCAAGACCACGGGCGATTTTCAGATCGGCGATCACGGAGCCCGGACGGATGCGCGCGGCCTCGTCGACGATCATCGCCAGCGTGTCGAGTCCCTGGCGTGCCAACACGTAGGCGTCGGAATCAGACGCGATGTCATGCTTGGCGCACAATGCGTCGAACTTGTCGGACAGTTCCTTGCCGTCGGCGGCGGTCAGCTCGGCCAGTTCGAGGCAGGCACGGGCCTGGGCTTCGTCGGCGCCGCAGCCTTCGACGAGCAGCTTGGCCACCTCATCGGCGCCGATCTTGTCGAGCTTGTCGATCTCACGCAGCACGCCTTCGATATCCGTAAGGCCCAAACCACGGTAGAAGCCTTCGGAGAGTTTGCGGTTGTTCGCATGCACGGTGGCCTTCGGCAGACCGAACTCGCGCAGACGTTCCAATGCGGACACCATGACCAACGGCAATTCGACCTCGTAATGGTCGGGCAGATCGCCATTGCCGATCACGTCGATGTCGGCCTGCACGAACTCGCGGAAACGTCCTTCCTGCGGGCGTTCGCCACGCCAGACCTTCTGAATCTGCCAACGTTTGAACGGGAACGCCAGATCGCCGGAATGTTCGACGACATAACGGCTCAGCGGAACGGTCAGATCGAAGTGCAGACCAAGACGATCCTCAATCGGAGTGTCGGACTCGTGTCCGACTTCCTGAAGACGGCTCAGCAGGTAAATCTCCTTGCTGGTCTCGCCTTTCTTGAGCAGGCTGGAACCCTGCTCAACAGCACGGGTTTCAATGCCTATGAAGCCATTGAGCTCGAATACATTACGGAGCGTGTCGATGACACGCTGCTCCACAACACGTTCAGAGGGGAGCCACTCTGGAAATCCTGAAATAGATGCACCTTTAGCCACGGTTCTCTATAATAAATGAGGTTACGGAAAATGCCGCGCGTTTTTCAAGGTGTGGAAGCGCACGTCACGGACCGTCACCTCTGCACTACATGAAGCTTACGTAAGGAGCTGGCCATGGCCGACGAGAATGTCACCGCGTCCGAGAACACCACTGAAACCAACGAGCAGGCAGCGACGCCCGCAACCCAGGCCAGCAAACCGGCCGTCCCGAGCCCAGCGGCCATGAAGCCGCATGCGCCGAGCCCCGCGGCCTTCGCCAAGAAGGCTCCGCAGCGTCCTGCAACCTCCACCGGATTCTCCGAAGCCGATATCAAGGCCACCGAAGCGTTCGGCCGTGTCGCCGATGACGGCACCGTGTTCGTGAAGGAAGGCGAGGGAGAACGCGAGGTCGGACAGTTTCCGGACGCTTCCAAGGAAGAGGCCCTGGCACTGTATGCCCGTCGCTATCTCGATCTGAAGGCAAAGCTCGACCTGTTCGCCAACAGGCTCAAGTCCAGCAATGTGAAGAACCGTGAGATCGACGAGTCCATCAAGACGCTTTCCGCCGAAATCGAGCAGCCGGCCGTCGTCGGAGATATTGAGGCGCTCAAGTCCCAGTTCGAAGCACTGAAGGAGGCCGGAGCGGCCAAGAAGGCCGAGCTGAGCGAGGCTCACAAGGCCGCCGTCGCCAAGGCGCTGGCCGAACGTACCGCGATTGTGGAGAAGGCCGAGGCTCTGGCCAATTCCCTGGGCGACAACACCAACTGGCGTTCCACCGCGGACAAGTTCCGTTCGCTGTTCCAGCAGTGGCAGGATCACCAGCACAATAGCGTCCGTCTCGACAAGGCCGACGCCGACGCCCTGTGGTCCCGTTTCTCCTCCGCCCGCACTACGTTCAACAGCGCCCGCCGCAAGTGGGCCCAGGGCCGCGATGAGGAGCGCAGCAACGCCAAGGCCGCGAAGGAGGCCATCATCGCCGAAGCCGAGGAGATCAAGGATTCCACCGCTTGGGTGGAAACCTCCCGCAAGTTCAACGAGCTGATGGATCGTTGGAAGAAGGCCGGTCGTGCGGGCCGTCGTGATGATGACGCGCTGTGGGCACGTTTCCGTGCTGCGGCGGACACGTTCTTCAACGCCCGTCAGGCCGATCGCGAGCAGATTAGCTCGTCCGAAAAGGAAAATCTCGCCAAGAAGGAAGAACTGCTGACCAAGGCTGAGGCTTTGGTGCCGGTCAAGGATGAGAAGGCCGCCAAGCAGGCTCGCCAGGCATTGGCCGCCATTCAGGAGGAATGGGACCAGATCGGCTACGTTCCGCGCGATGACATGCACCGCATCGAAAGCCGTCTTGATGCTGTCGACAAGCAGATCAAGGCTGTTGAGGATGCCGCCTGGAAGCAGTCTGATCCGGAAGCCGACGCCCGTAAGTCCTCCTTCGAGGAGCAGCTCAACGCACAGCTCGCCGAACTTGACGCCCAGATCGCCGCTGAGTCCGATCCGAAGAAGAAGGCCAAGCTTGAGGCGGAGAAGGCCACCAAGGAGCAGTGGCTGAACGCCATCAAGTAATGACGCTCCCATAGAGCGATACGGTTGTGGTTCCGCTTGGAAGCGGGCGGAACCACAACCGTCCAGCTGACCGGATAGCTGGACGAATAGGCATATGTAAAAAAGACCGGTGGGTTTCATGACATTCCATCATGAAACCCACCGGTCTTTTTGCATACGCGTTGCCGGGGTTCTTACCCCGGCAACGTTGGAAATCAGTTCTGTGACTGCGCGGAATCAGCCGGTTCCGTCGATGCCGTCGGTTCAGTGGCGGCATCGGTTTCAGCGGCCGTTTCGGTCGCCTCCGCCGGATTATCCTTCTGGTTCGGCTCTTCGAAGGCCTCGCCGGTGAACGTGAACTCACCCAGAATGCCTTCGCCTTCGGCGTCCACCCTCACGCGCTGGCCATCTTCGAGGTCGCCCATCAGGATCTTCTCCGAAATGGCGTCCTCGATGTCGCGCTGGATCACGCGACGCAGCGGACGGGCGCCCAGCAGCGGGTCGAAGCCCTTCTGTGCGAGCAGATCCTTGGCCGCGTCGGTCAGTTCGAGCGACATGTGACGGTCGAACAGACGGTCGTTGAGCTGCTTGACATCCAAGTCGACGATCTGACGCACCTGCGGTTCGGTGAGCTGCTTGAACACGATGATGTCATCCAGACGGTTCAGGAACTCCGGACGGAACTGCTGCTTGAGTTCGGCGGAGACCTGTTCCTTCATGCGCTGGTAGCTCGATTCGGTGTTCGTGCCCAGGTTGAAACCGGTGTTGGCGGCCTTGGCGATGTCACGAGTGCCGAGGTTGGTGGTCAGGATGATGATGGTGTTCTTGAAGTCCACCTTGCGTCCCTGGCCATCGGTCAGATGGCCATCGTCCAGCACCTGCAACAGCGTGTTGAAAATGTCCGGATGGGCTTTTTCGATTTCGTCGAACAACACCACGGAGAACGGCTTGCGACGCACCTTTTCGGTAAGTTCGCCGCCTTCTTCGTAGCCGACGTATCCCGGAGGCGCACCGAACAGGCGCGACGCGGCGTACTTTTCGGAGAATTCCGACATGTCCACGCGGATCAGCGCATCCTCATCGTCGAACAGGAATTCGGCGAGGGCCTTGGCCAGCTCGGTCTTACCAACGCCGGTCGGGCCAGCGAAGATGAACGAGCCAGCCGGACGCTTCGGATCCTTCAATCCGACGCGTGCGCGACGGATGGAACGGCTCAATGCGGACACAGCCTCATCCTGACCGATGATGCGCTTGTGCAGTTCACTCTCCATGCCCATGAGCTTCTTGGACTCGGCCTGGGTGAGCTTGAACACCGGAATGCCGGTGGTCTGGGAAATCACCTCAGCGATGACGTCCTCATCCACCACCATCTTCACATCGGACTCGCCCTCACGCCAAGCGGATTCCTTCTCCTTGCGCTCGGACTCGATCTTCTCCTGCTTGTCACGCAGCTCGGCGGCCTTCTCAAAGTCCTGGTCCTTGATGGCCTGGTCCTTCTCCTCGGCCAGCTTGGCAGCCTTGGCGTCCAATTCCTTAAGCTCCGGCGGAGCGGTGAGCCTGCGGATACGCAGTCGGGCGCCGGCCTCATCGATCAGATCGATGGCCTTGTCGGGCAGGTGGCGGTCCTGAATGTAGCGGCTGGAAAGTTCCGCCGCGGCCTGCAGCGCGCCATCGGTGATCGTCACATGATGGTGGTTCTCGTAACGCTCACGCAAGCCCTTCAGAATCTCAATGGTCTCGGCGATGGTCGGCTCGTGCACCTGGATCGGCTGGAAACGACGTTCCAGCGCGGCATCCTTCTCGATGTACTTGCGGTACTCGTCGGTGGTGGTCGCGCCGATGGTCTGCAGTTCGCCACGGGCCAGCATCGGCTTCAACATATCGGAAGCGCCCAAGGCGCCATCCGCGGAGCCTGCGCCCACGATGGTGTGAATCTCATCGATGAACAGCACGATGTCGCCGCGGGTCTTGATCTCCTTCAAAACCTTCTTCAGGCGTTCCTCGAAATCGCCACGGTAGCGGGAACCAGCAACCATGGAACCGAGGTCCAAGGAGTAGACCTGCTTGCCTTTCAGCGTTTCCGGCACATCACCGGCGTTGATCTTCTGCGCGAGTCCTTCGACCACCGCGGTCTTGCCTACGCCAGGCTCGCCGATCAGCACCGGGTTGTTCTTGGTGCGGCGGCTCAACACCACCATCACACGCTCGATCTCGTTGGATCGTCCGATTACCGGATCGAGCTTCCCAGCGGCAGCCTCAGCCGTAAGGTTGCGGCCGAACTGGTCGAGAATCGCGGAACCGGTCTGATTGCGACGGTCCTGCACGCCACCGGCATTGGCGAGTTCGCCCTTGCTATCGTTCTTGCCGTCGCTGGAATTGCCTCGGATCAGATCGATGGTGGCGCTACGCAGTTCGCCAAGGTTGACATCCATCTTGATCAGCACCTGTGTGCCGACGCCTTCGCCCTCATGAATCAGACCGAGCAGGATATGCTCGGTGCCGATATAGCTGTGCCCCAGCTGCAACGCCTCACGTAGCGACAGCTCCAACACCTGCCTGGCATGCGGGGTGAAGGGAATGTGGCCGTTCGGCGACGCATTTCCCTTGCCGATCATCTCTTCGACCTGCTTGCGGGTGTCGTCCAAGGTCACGCCCTTCGAGGCCAATGCCTTGGCGGCAACGCCTTCACCCTCACGAATCAGGCCCAGCAGCAGATGCTCGGTGCCGATGTAGTTGTGCTGGAGGGTCCGAGCTTCTTCCTGCGCCAACACAATCACGCGTCGCGCACGGTCGGTAAACCGTTCGAACATGCTTGTCCTTCCACTCTTGTTAGTCCTTCAACACTCTACCGATTCGCGGTGACGTTTATTCCGCCGGCGCGTAAATTGCGCTATGGACGCAAAGAAACGGATATGCTTGACTTATGGCAACGACCAAGGAGGTCACCAAATGAGCGACACCATCCTGCAATCGAATGATGTGATGGATTCCCGCCGAGGCGACATCGTCGTCGGCGTCGACGGGTCCGATGAATCCTTCGCAGCCCTGCGTTGGGCTCTTGGCGAAGCATCGCTGACCGGACAGCAGGTGAATGCGGTCTACGCATGGACCCATTCATGGGATATGGGATCCCAGCCAGAAGATGAGGAGCAATGGGCGCAGATGCGTCATGATATCGCCCGTCGGCTGCGCGAATGGGTGGCCCAGGCCTCGCAAGGCATGACGATTGACGAGAACCGCGTCAAACTCACCTCCGTCAAAGCCACCGGAACGGCAGCGCTTCTGGAAATCGGCAAGGACGCCCAACAGATCGTCGTCGGACGTCGTTCGCTTGGACGCGTGGCACGATGGTTTCTGGGATCGCTTTCCGCTTCTCTTGCAGAGGAGGCGAAGGTGCCCGTCACCGTGGTGCGTATCCTCGATGATGAAGAGGCATCCGTGCAGGACGCCATCGCCAATGCGCTTACGCCGACCGAGGAAACGGTCTCCTACACGATGCCGGGTTCTCCCCTGCCTCGGAACCAGCGTCCGGTGGTTGTAGGCGTTGATGGTTCGGAGACCTCCAAACACGCTTTGCGTTTCGCCATCGATTTCGCGGCCCTGCATCACGCTCCCCTGCAGGTCATGTTCTGCTGGCAGCTGAAAGATTTGGGCGTGGTCAAAGGGTATGAGAACGCCGTCGCCCCCATCTCCGTCGGCCAGGCGCAGGCGGAACGCATGCTTGATGAATTGCTCGATTCGGTTCAGGTTTCATCAGCGAACATTCCCGACGATTTCCAAATCGAATCGCACGCTTTCCATATTCCCGCCTCGAAGGGGCTTATCGCGGCTTCCCGCTACGCACGTCATCTAGTGGTCGGTTCGCGCGGCTTGTCCGGTCTGGACGCGCATTTCCTTGGATCGGTTTCCAAGCAGATCATCAACTTCGCAGACTGCACCGTCACCGTCGTGCACTGACCGCATAAAAAAGAAAACAAGATATGAGAGGGCCACGTACACATTCAGGTACGTGGCCCTCTCATATACGATGACGATTATTCGTCGGATTCGGCTTGGGCCGACGAATCAGCTTCCGTCATTTCGCTTTCCGTTGTTTCAGCCGCCGCCGATTCGGCTTCTGTTGACTCAGCTTCCGCCGATTCGTCTTCCATCGATTTGTTTTCCGTTTGCCCGGTGGTTTCAGCAGTCGGCTCAACTACCGTCTCATCCATCTGTTCAACCGGCTCGAACGACTCGGCGGAATTGACGGAATCGGCGGAATCAACCTGTTCAGCCTGTTCGACTGGCTCGTCCGATTCAGTCGGCTCAGCCGTATCAGCCGATTCGGTATCGTCCGACGTTTCCGGCTTATTCTCGTCGACCACGGTGACGGTGGTCTCTACTTCAGGCGCATCGTCGGAGGCCACATGCTCAAGCACATCCTCTTGGCTGGCGTCGTCGTCGATGGTGTTGGCTTCGATGTCCGCGTCCGAACCTTCCTCATCCTCATTCGGATTATGGTCGTCATCGGACGAAAGCTGTTCGATCAGCTCCACGGAGCCCCGCTCGTCACGCGGCGCCTGGGCGATGATATCGATATGCATGTCGTCGAACGCCGGCTTCGACTGCACCCACAGATGCGACGGCTCCGGTGGATCGATTTCGGAATGCTCTCCGCAGCCATGATCGATGGACACGACCCTGCCGTCATCCGGGCTCCACTTGTTGGCGCACACGCCGAACAGCAGGTTCAACTCACCCTTCAGCGGAATGAAGAATCCGCATGTGGAGCAAGGATTGCCGTCGGCCGTCTTGGTGGATAGCGATTTTGGCCCATGTGGGCCTTCGTACCAACGTTTTGCGGTCTGCGACCGGCCAAGCGGAGTCAACACGTGCCTGCGGGACAGGTCGAATTCCTCGACCGCCTCTTCGACATCCTCTTCGGACGTCACAGGCTGTTCGGAATCCTCCGAAACGTCCGTCTTCTCAGACTCATCCGAAGCGTTTCCATCCATCGCCGGTTCCTGTACGGTTTCATCCGCGACTGACGGTTTGTCGTCCGTATCGTCCGATGTCTCGGCATCCTGCGTCTTGCGGAAGCCCTCTTCCATGCGGGGGTCATCGGGATCGGTGCCGATTGAATCGGTCACCGCCAAATCGCCCGGCTCGAGACGGTCCTTCCAAGGAATCCATTTTGGCGGACGCAGGGCCTTGTCGGTCGGGACCAGGGATGATTCGTTGACCGTCCAATGGTCCAGTTCGACATCATGGTATAACGTGACCGACCATTGCCAGCCTTCGTAGCCGCGTACTCGGGATTCGAAGCGGAAATCGGTGACGTTGTCTCCCAGGTCGATGGCTTCCACGAAGTCGCCGACCTGACCGTCCTCGTCGGACACTGTGACAGCGACCGCTTGGGCGATTGCCTTGGGATCCATTGTGGTATCGGACATGAAACTCTATTCCTGTACGTCGAAATTGTCGGCGACCGCGCGCAGAAGCGTGGCGAGCTTCTTGCTTTCAGCCGGTGAAGGATAGCGATGTCGACGAAGCTGATTGCCCGCGGAGTCAAGCAGCTTGATCAGATCCTCCACGATGGCGGCCATATCGTCCGGCTTCGGACGGGTGGCTTTAACCAGCGACGGGGCCGAGGCAACCAGCGTCACTCCCATCGCCTGCGGCCCACGACGACCATCAATGACGGAATACTCGACCTTGGCGCCCTTACGCAGCGTCTTCACGCCCTCGGGAAGGGCGGCAGCGGGCAGGAACACATCATCCGTGCTCTCACCCGTCTGAATGAAACCATAGCCTTTGTTCGCATCAAACCAACGAACACGTCCGCTCGGCATTGTCACCTCACATTTTGCTGATCAGATACCTTCACGCGAATAGGTAAAACCATTCGCCCATTTTCAAACCAAAGATACAGTTTAGCGCAAGAGGTGGGCCGCACCCATCCTTCCGCGCCGATAGCGTCTGCTTTCCCGACGGAAAAGAGCGTTATTTCTTTGATTTGCGATTCTTTTTTTCGTTTTTTCGATTCTCGCTCGCCGTAATCGGCTGCGGCTTGGGTTCGACCGGGGCGATCGGCAGCACCACCGTCAGGGTCAGTCCCGTTCCTTCGCTGCCGGATGCGCAGATGAATCCACGATGCGCCTTGACCACGGATTGCGCGATTGCCATGCCGAGTCCCGTACCGCCCTTCTGACGCGCACGCGACGGGTCGGCGGTGTAGAAACGTTCGAAGATCTTCGACCGTGCCTCCGGCGGCACGCCGGGACCGTGGTCGCTGAATCGCACAATCGCGTAGTTCATACCCACTTGCATGGACTGCCCCACTTCGATGGCTTCGACCAGATGGCGAAGCGACTGCTCGTTGGACGGCATACGGGATAGGGATTCGGGACTGATCGACGCGGGGAGCACACCCATGGAGATCTCCACAGGCGAGTCCGCCGGCGTATACCGGTGGATATTGCCCACGATGTTGGTGACCACTTGACGCAGTCTCGAAGCATCACCCTTCAACTCAATCTGGGGCATCTGGCCATTTTGGAAGGCGAATTGGGCGGGATGGTCCATATCGGTACCTGGTTGGAGCACGACCTGTCCGCAGGAAATGCCGCGGTCGGGGTCGAGCGCATGCAGGTCATCGGCTGCGTCGCACACCACGGAGGTCAGCTTCACCTGCTGCGTGATGTCGATGCCACGTCCTTCGTCCAAACGAGCCAAAGACAGCAGGTCCTCCACCAGAACCGTCATACGCGCGCTGGATGCCTCGATATGTTCGATGGATTCGTCAGCCCTCTCCAAAGCCCCAGGCATGTCGCGCTGCATTTTGTACAGCTCGGCGTACCCGTGAATGGCGGCGAGCGGCGTACGCAATTCGTGACTGGCGTCCGAGACGAACCGCTTCATTTTTTCGGTGGTCTCTTCCTGCGCGTGGAAGCTCTCCTCGATGCGTGTCAGCATGGTGTTCAGCGACATGGACAGAGAGCCGACCTCCGTGCTTTCCGGCAGGTCTGGCACACGTTGGCTGAGATCTCCCGGCGGCGATTTTCGCGGCGGTTTTTTCAATCCGCTTCAAGGGCGCGAGCGTGCTTTGCACCAGAATGGTGCCGAGTATCGCGCCGATCAACACCACCGCGATGCCCACCATCGCGCAGAATCGCGTCAATGTGTTGGCCGTGTCGATCTGATCGCTCAGCGACAGGCCGATGAACACGACGCCACTGTCCTTGACTTGCCCGGTCCGTGTCTTCTCGTTCCAAGGCAACGCGACAACACGCCATGGCGACTGCGCGGCCTGCATGATGGAATGATCCGGGGTGCGGCTTGTGGTGATGTGCACCACCGCACGTGTCGTGAATGGCTGTCCAAGAGTGACGCCGTCGATGCTGCCGTCGGCCGGCAGGCTTGGTTCCGAAACCACTCCGTCACGGAGCATGGGCACCGATCCGGCACCCGTGCTTCTGTATTCGCTGTCGCGCACCTCCACGTAATACGTGTTCATGAGGCTGCGCCCGTCATCGCCGGTGTCGCTGCTGAGCGAGTCCATGCTGTTGAAAATCAGCTGGGCTTGGTTGATCAGCTGCGTATCGGTCTTCTGCAGCAGATAATTGCCCACCAACGTACGTATGGAAAAGGAGATGCCGATGGTGCCGATGGTCAGCAGCACGATGATGCAGGTGACCAGTTTCGTGCTCAGCGGAATCGCTTGAATCCTGCGGGTGAAACGGCTCCATACCTTGTTCTGCTTCGGCAGCGACCGGGGAGGCTGTATGGGGGCCGGAATGGCCGAAGGATTGGAGGCGTGGCCCGTGGACGGCGAATTGGGATTCTTGCTCATGGCTGAATCTAGTTCTTGGGAGCGCGAATCATATAGCCAATGCCGCGCTTGGTTTCGATCAGCGGCGTTACCTTGTGCTTGTCGCCGTTCTCATCCTCGATGACGATGCCATCGACCTTCTTGCGAAGATAGGAGATGTACGATTCGACGATGGCCGCGTCCCCGCCCCAATCGTATTGCCACACGTGATCGAGAATCTGCGCCTTGGACAGCACGCGGCCTTCATTGTCCATGAGGTAGCGAAGAAGCTTGTATTCGGTGGGGCTCAGGTCGATTGGCCGTCCGGCTCGGGACACGTCGTGCGAGTCCTCGTTGATTTCGAGATCGCCCACACGGATGATCGGATCGTCCTCCACCTGCTGCTGGGTGCGACGCAGGATGGCGCGGATTCGGGCCACGACCTCTTCGAGGCTGAACGGCTTGGTCACATAGTCGTCGCCTCCCACGGTAAGCCCCATGACCTTGTCTTGGGTGTCATCGCGAGCGGTCAGGTACAGCACCGGCGTGGTGATGCCTTCCTGCCTGATGCGTCGGGTCACCGTGAACCCATCGATGTCCGGAAGCATCACATCAAGCACGATCAGATCCGGCTGCAGCCTTTCGATGACCTCGATGGCTTCGGATCCCGAAGCGGCCGTGTTCACTTCGAAACCGGCGAAATGCAGGGATGCCACCAGCAGCTCTCGGATGGACGGCTCGTCATCGACAACGACAATGGATGCTTCAATAGGCTTGCTCATGGCTTAAGCATCGCTCCCTTCACTGGATGTTTCCTGAACGGATTCTGAATCTTGCGTTGAAGCGGTATCCGGATTGACATAATCCTCGTTTTCCGATTCGGCGCCCCACTCTTTGACCGGTTGGATACGTTCGGCGACCGCACCATGACGGCCGCTATGGCGGCCCTTACGCCGATGCCCGATCACGCCCTTCTTGCGCAGGATATGGAACACCACCAGAATCACCACCAGAAGCAGCAGCGCGCCGGCGAATCCTCCCACGCCAATCCATATGGTCCGCGACGAAGTCGAGGTCTTTTTCTGCACCGAAATCTGATTCATCATGTCGGTCGCGGACTTCGCCCAGTCCGGATCGCTTTCCATCAACGGTTTTTGCGCGGCATCGGACAGCGCGTCGACGGTCGACTTCTTCTTCAGCCATTCCTCCGAGTTCGAAGACACGGCCACCACCAGATTACCGTCATTCGAGGCAACCGCCAACATCACGGTATTCGGTTTCGGGTTCAACGATTCCAGCAGCGCGCTCACCCATTTATCCGGCTTGCCCTTGGCGTTGAAACTGTCCAGATACACCAAACGGACGGTGACGCCGGTCTCCTTTTTCGTCTGGTTGATGGCGTCCGTGATCTCCGAGACATTCGAACCGAGCAGATTCTGCGTGTCGGTGATGTCGTCCGTGGCTGTAATGCCCAATCCGGCACTGTCATCCGCATGGACCGGCGGAGTTATCCACAGCATCAAACACAAACCCAGCACGCTCGCCAGCAACATGCAAATCGCGATATTCCAACCTTTTGCCGTTCTGCCGCCGTTTCGCGACACGCCGACGGAACCCAAATGCATATGTTCTCCGACCACAGCTCCGTTTTTTTCGTTGCACACGCTCACTGATGACATAGCATCCACTGTACCGTCCGGTTGCGCCAACCGCGATCGCATGGAGAAACACACCAATCATCATTGAAAGGACCGGCACATGCCACAGTATCAAGTCGACAGCGAGCAGATTCAGTCCTCGAGCGCCGCCGTCAACGCCTCCATCCAATCCATCCGACAGGCCGTGCAGGGCATGTACGGCAATCTCAACAATCTGCAGAGCGTTTGGCGCGGCGGGGCTGCGACGCAGTTCACAGCGGTCGCCGAACAGTGGCGTGCCGCGCAGCAGCAGATGGAGCAGTCGCTTGAATCAATCCAGCGCGCATTGATGCAGGCCTCCACGTTGTATTCGGAGACCGAAATGCAGGCGTCGCGTTTGTTCGCGCAGTAGAAAGCGCGCGTAAGGCGCCTTCCAGATAAGCAAAGGCCCGCTCCCCATCGGGAAGCGGGCCTCATATCAGCTATTTGAGCTTATGGAAGCTTCCGGTCTTTCGATCAGTAGCCCATGTCGGCGCCAGCTGCCGGAGCGGCTGCCGGCGGTTCCGGCTTGTTGGCCACCACGGCTTCGGTGGTCAGGAACAGTCCAGCGATGGAAGCTGCGTTCTGCAGAGCGGAACGAGTCACCTTGACCGGGTCGGTGACGCCTGCGGCCAGCAGGTCCTCGTACTCGTTGGTGGCCGCGTTCAGGCCCTGGCCGTCAGGCAGGGAGCGGACCTTGTCGATCACCACGTCGCCGGACAGGCCAGCGTTTTCGGCGATCTGCTTGATCGGGGCTTCGACGGCACGGAACACGATCGCGGCACCGGTGGCCTCGTCGCCTTCGAGCTTGACGTCGTCCTTGGCCTTGGCGGCAGCCTGGATCAGGGCGACACCGCCGCCCGGCAGCAGACCTTCCTCGATAGCGGCCTTGGCGTTGCGCACGGCATCCTCGATGCGGTGCTTGCGTTCCTTGGCCTCGACTTCGGTGGCAGCGCCGACCTTGATGACGGCGACACCGCCGGCCAGCTTGGCCAGGCGCTCCTGCAGCTTCTCGCGATCGTAGTCAGAATCGGTATTGGCGATCTCGCCACGAATCTGAGCGACGCGAGCGGCCACGTCCTCCTTGGAGCCGCCACCGGACACGATGGTGGTCTCGTCCTTGGAGACGATGACCTTCTTGGCGGTACCAAGCACGGACATGTCGACGGAATCGAGCTTCAGGCCCAGCTCATCGGACACCACCTGGGCACCGGTCAGGATGGCCATATCCTGCAGCATGGCCTTGCGACGGTCGCCAAAGCCCGGGGCCTTGACGGCGCAGGACTTGAAGGTGCCGCGGATATTGTTCAGAATCAGGGTCGGCAGAGCCTCGCCGTCAACGTCCTCAGCGATGATCAGCAGCGGCTTGCCGGTCTTCATAACCAGCTCGGCGATATGGACGACATCCTGCTGGGAGCTGAGCTTGCCGGAGGTCAGGAGGATGTACGGATCCTCGAGCACGGCGGTTTGGTCATCGGCATTGGTCACGAAGTACGGAGCGATGTAGCCCTTATCGAAACGCATGCCTTCAGTGAAATCAAGGTCCAGGCCGAAGCGGTTGTTGTCTTCAACGGTCACAACGCCGTCCTGGCCGACCTTGTCCAGAGCCTCGGCTGATCTTCTCGCCGACTTCCGGATTCAGGCGGCGGAGATCGTTGCGGTGGGCAGCGATCTGGTCCTGGTCTCAACGTCCTTGGCCGCTGCGACGAGTTCCTTGACGATGGCTTCGGAAGCC
>ENA-OQHF01001286-OQHF01001286.1-human-gut-metagenome-genome-assembly--contig:-NODE-1286-length-14103-cov-3.800801_pt1 | contig 14103 bp, 17 predicted proteins | sample MGYA00242559_ERZ504709 | MGnify/ENA primary metagenome ERZ504709 (study PRJEB26092, sample SAMD00036203) | human gut metagenome | host: Homo sapiens | study: EMG produced TPA metagenomics assembly of... | reverse complement strand
GTGGGAATGTCATTCTACTGAAACTTAATTTAATTTTCCTTTGGATACAACCTTTGGTGATAATCCGAGGGAACCACCAATAATAAATGTGATATTGTTTATGGACTCCTTGTTCCACTGATCCCATTTCTTCTGGAATTGTTCGGTGGAGTAAGGAGTTCCTTCTATACAGAGAGGAATTACGAAAGATCCTTCTGGAATCTTATCAAGAATTCTTTGACCTTCAATTTCTTTAATCTTTGACTCCTCTTTGTCACTGGCATTATCTGGAGTTTTCTCATCAGGGAGTTCTATGATCTCAAAATTATATTTTTTACGGATGATCTTTGTGTAATGATCGATCAGTTCTCTTAAATATGTTTCTTTGATTTTTCCGACACAGATCATTTGGATTTTCATGTGTTTCGATACCTTCCTTTATAATTATATTCCAACGGTTTGGGTAGTTTTATCTTTGCTTTTATTTTTTACACAAAGTGTACCACATTTCCTTGATTCTATCAAACGTCGTTAATACAATAACATAGTCCTTCGGACTGGACTCGCTCCGCTCGATAAGGTATACCCGCAGGGCATTCGTGAATGCATAGTCCTTCGGACTGGACTTGCTTCGCAAGGTAAGGTATAATATACTGTAAATTTGCTGTAGGTGGATTGGAGGGATGTGCGTGAAGCTTAGAAAATCTACAGTTGTTGTTATCATTACAAGCTGGATCTTATTTTTTATTGCAGCTTTTTTGGCATATGCGAAATTGGACCAGATGAAACAAGAACGACTTACAAATGAAAAGATTTTTCAACAAACAACACAAAAGAATACCTCACAAGGCGTGATCAGAGAAACAAATGATGCAGCGGAAACGAAGAAGGAAGATTCAGAGACTGAGAAAAAAGCAGTTGAGGATTTTATGAAAACATATTATGAGAGAGTTCAGAAAAATGATCTGGAAAATCTTAAGAATATGGTAGAAGATGCGAATGAATTAACTGAGGATCAAAAGGCAATCCATCAGTATGTGAAGAAATATAAGAATCTTACATATCTGATCAAACAAGGAGCAGACGATGAATCCTATATCGTTTATGTAACATATGAGATGAAGATCCGCAAGATTAAAACACTTGCACCGGGGATGACATCGTATTATGTGATGAAGAAAGGGGATACATTCTGTATCTATAATAATCAAAAACATGATACGGATGAGATCACAGATGCAAAAAAAGAAAGCCAGAATAGCAAAGAAATTAAAAAACTTACAAAACAGATCAACAAAAGATATGAGCTGGTTTTAAAACAAGATAAAAAATTAAAACAATTTTTTGAAGGAAATTAAAAGATATGATGAAATTTGAAATTTATATTCTGCAGAAGAAATCACAGGATCCTAAGATGTATCAGGAAGCAATGGGTGAGTATCTAAAACGTCTTGGTGCATACGCGAAAGTTTCTGTAGTATATAAGAAGAATGCAAAACAAGTAGAGAAAATATTAAAAGAACCGGGAGAACATTATCATATCCTGCCTGGAAGAGACAGTATGACAAGTCCGGGGCTTGCACAGCTGATTAATGAAAGTTCTGTACAGGGAATTTCAAAGTTTCATTTTTATATTGGAGATTTAGGATCAGAGGAAGCAAAGCCATTTCATGTATCGTCATTTACACAAAGTGGTTCGCTGGCAGGCACGATCATATTAGAACAGATTTATCGTGCTTATCGGATTTTGAATCATCAGCCATATCACAAATAAAAATATTACGAGAAAACACTAGAATGGAGTTGATAAAGATGGAGTTTAAAACACCAACAATTGAAGATAAGGAAGAAATTGATCGATGTATCTTAGCAGATGATACAAGAAGCTGTGATTATGCAACAGCGAATATTATTTTATGGAGTCCTTTTTATCAAGTAAAGTATGCGATCATAGATGGATTATTTGTATCTCATACTGATGAGGAGGAGGTTCTTTTGTTATCCACTTGGAAAAGGAAATAAAAAGAAAGTATTGCAATATTTTATGGATGATTGCAAAGAAAAAAAGATTCCGTTTGTATTACATGGTGTAACTCATGAGATGGAAGAAGAGTTTCGTGAAATATTTGGAGATATTTATGAGATTGAATATGACAGAGATATCTCAGAATATATTTATGACAGAGAAAAACTCGCAACATTATCAGGAAAGAAACTTCATGGAAAGAGAAATCATATCAATCGTTTTAAAGAAAATCATGAATGGTCCTATGAACCACTTTCCGATGAAAATCAGTTAGAAGTACTGGCAATGCTGATGGAATGGAAGATGCAAAATTGTGATCCAAAAGATATAGAGAAACATGACGAGATCTGTGTTTCTAAAAATTGTGTGATCAATTATAAAGAATTAGGACTTGTCGGAGGTGTTCTGCGTGCGGAAGGAAAGGTCGTAGGATTTTCAATCGGTGAACGTGCATCAAATGAAGATACATTTATCGTTCATATTGAAAAAGCTTTTGCAGATATCCAAGGAGCTTATCCGATGATCAATCAACAGTTTGTGATCCATGAGATGGAAGATTTCAAATATGTAAACAGAGAAGACGATGCTGGAGAAGAGGGACTTAGAAAGTCAAAATTATCGTATCGACCAGTCTTTATGGTAAGACAAGGGCGTTCTTCGTCTAAAATCAGAAGTGAAAGAATTGACACTAGGTGCCTAAAAATGTAGAATTGAAGGTAGGACAAACCATTAGGAGGAATATGTAATGAGACATTTGATTGATCCGATGGATTTAAGCGTGGAAGATATTGATAGATTATTAGACCGCGCTGATGACATCGCAAAGAATCCTGAGAAGTATCAGGAAGTGTGCAAACACAAGAAATTAGCAACGCTGTTCTTTGAACCAAGTACAAGGAACAAGATTAAGCTTTGAAGCAGCAATGCTTGAATTAGGGGGAAGTGTTCTTGGATTTTCTTCTGCTGATTCATCATCTGCATCTAAAGGAGAAAGTGTTGCAGATACAGCAAGAGTCATTGAATGTTATGCAGATATCATTGCGATGCGTCATCCAAAGGAAGGAGCACCATATGTAGCGTCACAGTATGTAAATATCCCTGTGATCAATGCAGGAGACGGTGGTCATAATCATCCAACACAGACATTGACAGACCTTTTAACAATTCGAAGAGAAAAGGGACGTTTAAGTAATTTCACGATTGGATTTTGTGGAGATTTAAAATTTGGACGAACAGTACATTCTCTGATCAAAGCATTATCAAGATATGAAGGAATCAATTATATTTTAATTTCTCCAGAAGAACTCCAGATTCCAGAGTATCTGAAGAAAGATGTTTTTGAGAAGAAAGGAATCACATTTACAGAAGTTGATAAGATGGAAGATGTGATGCCACAGCTTGACATTCTTTATATGACACGAGTACAGAGAGAACGTTTCTTTAATGAAGCTGATTATGTAAGATTGAAGGATAGCTATATCTTAGATATGGATAAATTAAAGATCGCCAAGAAAGATCTTTCTATTTTACATCCATTACCTCGTGTGAATGAGATTTCTGTAAAAGTTGATAACGATCCAAGAGCCTGCTATTTTAAACAGGTATTGAATGGAAAACATGTAAGAATGGCATTGATCATGGAATTACTGGGGTAAGTGCAGATGAACATTGATAGCATTAAGAATGGAATCGTATTAGATCATATCCGTGCAGGACGCGGAATGCAGATTTATAATAGTCTTGGATTAGATCAGTTAGATTGCAGTGTTGCGATCATTAAGAATGTAAAAAGCAGCAAAATGGGCAAGAAAGATATCATTAAGATTTCAGATGCATTTGAAGTGAACTTTGATGTTTTAGGTTATATAGATCCAGAAGTTACGGTATGTGTCATTGAAAATGGCAGTGTAAAGTCCAAACACAAAGTAGAACTTCCAGAGAAGATCGTGAATATTGCAAAATGCAAGAATCCAAGATGTATTACATCTGTAGAACAAGAAATCGATCATGTGTTTAAATTGACAGACAGAGAACACCAAGTATATCGCTGTATTTACTGCGAATCAAAGCTTAAAAAATAATCAAAAGAAACAAGAGGTATCCGTGCATGAAACAAGAAAGCAGAACAAACATTAATCGTGTAAAGAAGGATATCAGCAGTCCAGATAGTTTCACACCGCCTGAGGAACTGAAACGACAGCTGATCACAACCATGCAAAGCATTTATGATGAAGAAGATATTGAGGCTGTAGAATGTGCCTATAAAGTAGCATATAAGGCACATGAGAAACAGAAACGAAAGTCTGGAGAGCCATATATCATTCATCCTATTTGTGTTGCGATCATATTGGCAGAATTAGAACTTGATAAAGAAACGATTATGGCAGGACTGCTTCATGATGTAGTAGAAGACACGGAAACAACCCATGAAGATATTGTAAGAGATTTTGGGGAAGAAGTTGCCCAGTTAGTTGATGGCGTAACAAAGTTAGGACAATTAAGCTATTCCAAAGACAAGATCGAAGTTCAGGCGGAGAACTTACGAAAGATGTTTCTTGCAATGGCAAAAGATATCCGAGTGATCCTGATCAAACTTGCTGACCGTTTGCATAATATGCGTACCATGCAGTTTATGCGTCCAGAGAAGCAAAAAGAGAAATCCAGAGAGACGATGGATATTTATGCACCGATCGCACATCGTCTTGGTATTTCCAAGATCAAAGTTGAATTAGATGATCTGGCACTTCGATATTTAAAACCAGATGTTTATGAAGATTTAGAACGCTCTCTTGATTCTGCAAAGGAAGAAAGAGAAGCATTCATTCAGGAAATCGTTGACGAAGTGAAAGGACATATTGACCACGCTGGAATTAAGGCAGAGATTGATGGCCGTGTGAAACACATGTTCAGTATATATAAGAAGATGGTCAATCAGCATAAGACGATCGATCAGATTTATGACTTATTTGCAGTCCGGATCAAGGTTGATACGGTTAAGGACTGTTATGCGGCACTTGGGATCATTCATGAGATGTATAAACCGATTCCAGGAAGATTCAAGGATTATATCGCGATGCCAAAACCGAATATGTATCAGTCACTTCACACAACATTGATCGGACCAGAAGGACATCCATTTGAGATTCAGATCCGTACATTTGAGATGCATCGTGTTGCTGAATATGGTATCGCAGCCCATTGGAAATATAAAGAAAATAATAATACCAAGGGACTTAACAAAGAGGAAGAAAAGTTAAGCTGGTTAAGAGAAGTGCTGGAATGGCAGCGTGATATGGATGATAACAAAGAGTTTTTAAGTTTGCTGAAGACGAACTTGGATCTCTTTGCAGAACAGGTATATTGTTTTACACCGAATGGAGATGTCAAAAACCTTGCGAATGGTTCGACACCGATCGATTTTGCATATTCAATCCATAGTGCAGTCGGTAATAAGATGGTTGGAGCCAGGGTCAATGGAAGACAGGTACCATTTGATTATCATTTGCAGAATGGTGATCGTGTAGAGATCATTACATCACAGAATTCAAAAGGACCTAGCAGAGACTGGTTAGGAATCGTAAAATCAGCACAGGCAAGAAGTAAGATCAATCAGTGGTTTAAACGACAGTTCAAGGAAGAGAATATCGTCAGAGGTAAGGAACTGTTAGAAAAATACTGTAAGAGCAAGAGCATCAGGCTCCCAGAACTCATGAAACCTGAATACATTAAGAAGGTTGAACTAAAATACGGATTTAAAGACTGGGATTCTGTATGTGCAGCTGTTGGACATGGTGGTTTAAAAGAAGGCCAGGTTATCAATAAGATGCAGGAAGAAGACCGTAAGATCCAGAAACAAAAGATCACGGATGAACAGATCTTGCAGAAAACAACAGAAGCAGCACAGGCGGCAGCAGCGAATCCAGAGAAGAAAAAGGAAGAGAAATCCAAAGGAGGAATTGTTGTACGTGGAGCGAATGATGTTGCTGTTCGTTTTTCAAAGTGTTGTAATCCAGTACCAGGAGATGAGATCGTTGGATTTATTACAAGAGGACGAGGAATCTCGATTCACAGAACAGATTGTGTGAACCTTCTGAATATGCCAGAATCTGACAGGGCAAGACTTATTGAAGCTGAATGGCAGGTAAGTGAAGCAGATACAACACAGACTTACACGACAGAGATCAATATTTATGCCAATAATCGAAAGGGATTGTTAGCAGAAGTATCAAAGATCTTCTTAGAATTAGATATTGACATCATAACGATCAACGTATCAAACAATAAGAAAGGAAGAGCAACGCTTAGTATGTCCTTTGATATTACAGGCGTAGAGCAGTTGAACCGTATTATTGCGAAGATCAGGAATGTAGAAGGCGTGATCGACATAGAAAGAACAGCAGGATAGGTGAAAATATGAGCGAAACAACATTAAGACTTGACAGACCTCTTAAGATGGTAACGATCTGTCTTGGGCAGATGCAGACAAACTGCTATATTGTTGAGAATACAAAAACAAATCAGGCATTCGTCTTTGATCCGGGAGATCAGGGAGAACGTATTATGAATACATTAGAAGAAGATGGAATGGAACTGGCAGGCGTATGTCTGACACATGGGCATTTTGATCATGTAATGGCCCTTCCATATCTGATGGAACAAAAACCAGATCTTGATATCTATCTTTATGAAGATGAAGCAGATGTTCTGGCAGATCCACAGCTCAATCTCGGAGCGATGATGGGAATGGATCTCTCATTAAAAGCGAATCATCTGGTGAAAGATGGAGAGATCATAGATGTATTAGGAACAAAGGTAAAATGTATCCATGTTCCAGGACATACAAAAGGTGGAGTATGTTATTATTTTGCAGATTATGGATGGCTGATCTCTGGAGATACACTGTTCCAGATGAGCATTGGAAGAACAGACTTTCCGACAGGCAATTTGAATGATCTTCTGACAGCGATCAGAGAGAAATTATTCGTACTCCCACCATGGACAAAGGTACTATCCGGTCATACACCACCAACGACGATCGAGGAGGAAAGCAGATGCAATCCGTTTCTGCAATAGATTATGATTGGATTAATTCAGAACAAGACCATTTATGAATATGACATTCGAAGTTTAATATTGGCATTTATGCTTGGAGAGAAGATAGAATTGACGGATCACGTTGATTCTATCTATGATTTTATACTGGACGTGGATTATAAAGATCAGGAAATCGTCATGAATCTATATAAAAAGGACGAGTTAGAAGATGAGATCCAGTTATTTGGTGATTATGAAAATAAGAAGATTTTTAAAAACCGGATGAAACAAGGAATCTATCAGTTGTTTTCCAAAGCATTAGACAAACAGCTTCCATGGGGAACGTTGACTGGGATCCGTCCGACAAAGATTGCTTTTGATGGATATGAAAAAGGGTGAGAGCAGTGAAGAGATCATTCACAGATTTCAAAAGGATTATCTGGCATCCGAAGAAAAAGCAAGATTATGTACAGAAACCGTTCAGAAAGAGAAAGAACTTCTAAAAGCATTTCCATACAAAGAAGGATACAGTCTATATATAGGAATCCCATTTTGCCCAAGCACATGTTTGTACTGTTCATTTTACATCGTATTCGATCGATCAATTTGAGAATATTGTACAAGACTATCTTGAAGCTTTATTGAAAGAACTGGATTTTGTGGCAAAGACTTATGCGCACAAAGAACTTCAAACGATGTATATTGGCGGTGGAACACCAACATCTTTAAAAGAAGAAGATCTGGAATATCTGTTATATGAGGTTAATAAGAGATTCCCATTTTCAAAGATCCAGGAAATCACTGTGGAAGCAGGACGGCCAGACAGCTTGAATTTCGAGAAATTAAAGATTCTAAAGAAATATGGTGTGACAAGGATCAGTATCAATCCACAGTCAATGAACGATAAGACATTAAAACTCATTGGAAGAAATCATTTCGCACAAGATATCAAAGAGAAATTTAATCTTGCGAGACAGGCTGGGATCGATAACATTAATATGGATATGATCTGTGGGCTTCCAGAAGAAGGCATGGAAGAACTTTCCTATACTTTAGATGAGATCAAAAAACTTGATCCAGAGAGTTTAACGGTTCATGCACTTGCAGTCAAGCGTTCATCGAGATTGAATCGAATGAAAGATACATATCACTTTGGAGCGAGTGAAGAGATGGTATCTTATGCCGCTTCATGTGCAAGGGATATGAATATGGAACCATATTATTTATACCGGCAGAAAAACATTCCAGGGAACCTTGAGAATGTCGGTTTTTTCAAAAAAAAGGAAAAAGAATGTTCATCTATAATATTTTGATTATGGAGGAATTACATGATATTATAGCAGTTGGTGCTGGTACATCTTCAAAGATCGTCCATCAGGAAGACCATCAGGTGGACCGCATCGAAAATCTTAAAGATATAAAGCAATACATTACACGAATTGATGAGATCATTCATAGAAAAGAATTAAAGATGAAATATAAAGCAGGAGTTTGAATTATGGCAATTTAGTTATGGACGAACAGATATTGAGACACCGATCCATGCGGATATAAAAGAAACGATCAGTCATGGTATCATTGTCAGTAATTTGGCTTATCTTGTTGGCAAGGAATTAGGATTACAAGAAGAAGTGTGTTATGATCTTGCGGTTGCAGGAATGTTACATGATCTTGGAAAAGTAAGACTTAATTTCTATATGAATGAGAAAGTGGAAGATGAGATTCTGGCTGTTGACGAAACAAGATATATGAGAATGCATCCATCCATTGGATATGCGATCCTTGCAGATTACGATTATAACCAGACGGTTTTAGACGCAGTTCTATATCATCATGAACATTATGATGGCACCGGTTATCCACATAATCTGGTAGGAAAACAGATTCCATTAGTTGGAAGGATCATGCATGTATGTGATATTTTCGGAGCATTGATCTCAAACAGGGATTATAGAGAAGGATTTGATGTTGAGACTGCACTTGATATCATGATCGATGAAGTAAAGAATTTTGATATGAAAGTATTTTTAGCATTCCAGAGAGTCGCATTTTCAGACGGAGTTATGGAAACTGTGATGGAAAAAGGCAATCTGGATGAATTATTTGAGGAGGAACAAGAATGATTACACAGGCACCAAGAGGAACAAAAGACTGGTTTGGAAAAGATATGGACCAGCGCACATATTTAGAGAATATTTTCAAAGATTTATGCGCATCCTATAATATTCACGAGATCATCACACCAGTATTTGAGCATACAGAGCTTTTTCAGAGAGGTGTTGGAGAAACAACAGACGTTGTCCAGAAAGAGATGTATACATTTGAAGATAAAGGACACAGAAGCATTTCATTAAAACCAGAAGGAACAGCAGGAGCGATCCGTGCATATTTACAGAATGGTCTGGCAAATGAGCCACAGCCGATCAAGATGTTCTATATCACACCAGCATTCCGCTATGAAAAACCACAGAGTGGAAGATTAAGACAGCACCACCAGTTCGGAGTTGAATTTGTCGGAGCGGAAAGTCCATTAGCAGAAGTAGAGCTGATCACATTAGTATCCACTTTTATTAAGAAAATTGGGTTAAAAGATGCAAAATTACACATCAACAGCATTGGATGTGAAAATTGTAGAAAAGAATACAACAAAGCATTATTAGCATATTTAAAAGAACATGAAGAACATTTATGTCCTACATGCAGAGAACGTATGGAAAAGAATCCATTACGTGTCATTGACTGTAAAGTTCCAGAATGCAAAGAGATCGTCAAAGATGCACCAAGAACGATCGACTATTTAGATGATGAATGTAAAGCACATTTTGAAGAATTAAAGAGTCTGTTAGATGCATTAAATATTCCATATGAAGTTGATACAGAAATCGTTCGTGGATTAGACTACTATACAAAGACCGTATTCGAATTTGTAAATGAAGATGGATTTACTTTATGTGGTGGTGGACGTTACGACAATCTTGTTCATGAGATCGATGGAAAAGTTTCTATGCCATCTGTTGGATTTGGTATGGGTGTAGAGAGAATCCTTTATTTCTTAGAAGAAGAGAAAGTAGATCTTCCATGCACAAGAGATATTGACCTTTATGTAGGAATTCTTGGACAGGAAGCAAAAGCAAAAGCTTACCAGATCGTTGTAGATCTTCGTGATCAGGGATTTGTCGTAGAAACAGATTATCTTGGAAGAAGCGTAAAAGCACAGATGAAATATGCAAATAAGCTGAATGCCAAGAATACGATCATCATTGGTGATGACGAATTAGCGAAGAATGAAGGAAATGTCAAAAATATGGAAACAAGAGAAGTTACGACCATTTCGCTTGATAAGATCGCAGATTGTTTAAAATAAAATCATGCTTTCTTATACTAGTTCGTGACATTTTTGACAAAATCATATATAATGAGTAATAATTACAAGAAAGGAGGTAACATGCATGAGTGAATATGCGATCGTGGCACCAGAAGATTTCGACCAAAGCGTATTTCGCCTGATTGGTAAGGAATGGATGCTTGTTACTGCAAAGAATCAGGAAGGAAAAGTTAACACAATGACTGCCTCATGGGGTGGTTTAGGTGTTATGTGGGGTAAGAATGTTGCTGTGACAGTCTTAAGACCACAAAGATATACAAAAGAATTCATTGACCAGTCAGAATCATTTACATTATCTTTCTATGATGATACTTTTAAGAAGGATTTAAGCTATCTTGGAAGTGTATCTGGAAGAGATGAAGACAAGATCGCGAAGACACGTCTGACACCAACAGATGCGAATGGAATTCCATTTTTTGAGGAAGCAAAGATCGTACTGATCTGTAAGAAGTTATATTCTCAGCCAATGGATCCAGAAGGATTTGTTGATAAATCTTTAGATGAACAGTGGTATCCAGAGAAGGATTATCACGTACTTTACGCTGCAGAGATCGAACAGATCCTTGTAAGAAAAGATTCATAAAAGAATATATAAGGCAGAACCGAAGATACGGGCTCTGCCTTTCGTACAAAGTGAAAAGGATGAAGGAGGAAATATCATGGCAGAATCAATGTCAGGTTTAGCCAGATCCCACCGATGTACAGAGGTAAGCAACAAACTTATCGGAACAGAAGTCACTGTCATGGGATGGGTACAGAAACGAAGAAATTTAGGAAGTCTTATATTTGTAGACTTAAGAGACCGCTCAGGAATCTTACAGTTAGTTTTTGATCAGGAAGTATTATCTGAGGAAGACTATAATAAGGCAAACTCTTTAAGAAGTGAGTATGTCATTGCAGCAGTAGGTACTGTAGAGAAGAGAAGTGCAGCGATCAACGAGAACTTGAAGACAGGAGATATCGAGATCAAGGTACATACATTACGTATCTTATCAGAATCAGAAACTCCTCCATTTCCAATTGACGAGAATCAGACAGTCAAAGATGAACTTCGTTTAAAATACCGTTATCTTGATCTTCGAAGACCAAATCTTCAGAGAAACTTACGCATTCGTAATGATGTAACAAGAATGGTACGTAACTTCTTAGGGGATGAAGGATTCTTAGAGATCGAGACACCAGTTTTAGGAAAGAGTACACCAGAAGGAGCAAGAGATTATCTTGTACCAAGCCGTGTACATCCAGGAGAATTTTACGGACTTCCACAGTCACCACAGCTGTTTAAACAGCTTTTAATGTGCTCTGGATTCGACCGTTACTATCAGATCGCAAAATGTTTCCGTGACGAAGATCTACGTGCAGACCGCCAGCCAGAGTTTACACAGATTGATATGGAACTTTCATTTGTTGATGTCGATGATGTGATCGATGTAAATGAACGTCTGTTAAAGAAGATCTTCAAAGAAGTATTAGATATTGATGTACAGCTTCCTATGCTTCGCATGACTTATAAAGAAGCAATGGACCGTTTCGGATCTGATAAACCAGATATGCGTTTTGGAATGGAACTTACGAATGTATCCGATACAGTTGCCGGATGCGACTTTATGGTATTTAAAGGAGCATTAGAGAATGGTGGATCCGTAAGAGGATTAAACGCTAAAGGTTTAGGAGATCTTGGACGTAAGAAGATCGATGGATTCGTTGACTACGCCAAAGACTTCGGAGCGAAAGGACTTGCATATATTCAGTTAAAGAGCGATGGAACAGTGAAATCATCTTTCGCTAAATTCATGAAAGAAGAAGAGATGGATGCACTGATCAAAGCAATGGATGGACAGGCAGGAGACTTATTACTATTTGCCGCAGACAAAGACAAAGTTGTCTTTGATGTACTTGGTAACTTAAGACTTCACATTGCGAAACAGTACGATATGATCGACAAATCCCAGTATAAGTTCTTATGGGTTACAGAATTCCCATTACTTGAGTGGAGCGATGAACAGAATCGTTACACAGCAATGCATCACCCATTTACGATGCCATTTGAAGAAGATCTTGAATTCATTGATGAAAGACCAGGAGATGTCCGTGCGAAAGCATACGATATCGTATTAAATGGTACAGAACTTGGTGGTGGATCAATCCGTATCCATCAGGATGATATTCAGGAGAAGATGTTTGAAGCTCTTGGATTTACAAAAGAAGATGCTTACAACCGTTTTGGATTCTTATTAGATGCATTCAAATTTGGAGTACCACCACATGCTGGTTTAGCTTATGGTCTTGACCGTCTTGTTATGTGGTTAACAGGAGAAGACAGCATTCGTGATGTCATCGCCTTCCCGAAAGTAAAAGATGCTTCCTGCCTGATGACACAGGCTCCAGGACCGGTTGATACATTACAGCTAGAAGAACTTGGAATTGAACTTTCAACACCAGAGGAGGAATAATCAGATGGAGAAAATGTTATTTAGCGGTGTTCAGTCTAACTCTGAAGTTGCACTGATCGCAATCAAAGGAATCAAAAACCAGCCAGGAATCGCAGCAAAAGTTTTTGGTGCCATTGCAGAAGAAAAAATCAACGTGGAACTGATCCTTCAGTCCATCGGACGTGGAGAGAATAAAGATATTTCTTTCGTTGTAGCACAGGATGAAGCAGATCATGCCGTTGAAACATTAAAGAAAGCATTTGATGAAGCAGATTACGAAGATATCATCAGTGATAAAGAAGTCGGAATCGTATCTATCGTCGGAGCTGGAATGATGTCTAACAGCGGAGCAGCTTCTAAGATGTTTGAAGCACTGTATAATCGTGGAATCAACATTCACTTAATCTACACATCAGAGATCAAGATCACTGTTCTGATCAAAGAAAGCCGTGTAGAACGTGCAGTAGAAGCATTAAAAGAACAGTTCCAGGAATAATCAGATAGATCAGGCAATCGAATGATCATAAGAATAAGACACAACATACGAGACACAATATTATTTTACATAAATATATAAAGGAGAAAACAATGTTTGATTTTAGCGAAGTAAAGAACTACGATCCAGAATTAGCAGAAGCAATGGAAAACGAATTAACAAGACAGAGAACAAATCTTGAGTTGATCGCATCAGAGAACCTTGTTTCCAAAGCTGTTATGGCTGCAATGGGAAGTCATTTAACAAATAAATATGCAGAGGGATATCCAGGAAAACGTTACTATGGTGGATGCCAGTATGTAGATGTGGTAGAAGATCTTGCAAGAGAACGTGCCAAAGAATTATTTGGATGCGAATATGTAAATGTACAGCCACACTCTGGAGCACAGGCAAACATGGCAGTATTCTTCGCAGTATTGAATGTCGGAGATACATACATGGGAATGAGCTTAGACCACGGTGGACATTTAACACACGGAAGCCCAGTCAACATGTCTGGTAAGAACTATCACTGCGTACCATACGGAGTTAATGATGAAGGATTCATCGATTATGATGAAGTAGAAAGAATCGCATTAGAATGCAAACCAAAGATGATCATTGCTGGTGCAAGTGCATACGCAAGAGCGATCGACTTCAAACGTTTCCGTGAGATCGCTGACAAAGTTGGGGCAGTTTTAATGGTAGATATGGCTCATATCGCAGGATTAGTAGCTGCAGGATTACATCAGAGTCCAATCCCTTATGCTCA
>ENA-OQHF01001285-OQHF01001285.1-human-gut-metagenome-genome-assembly--contig:-NODE-1285-length-14106-cov-3.133844_pt1 | contig 14106 bp, 15 predicted proteins | sample MGYA00242559_ERZ504709 | MGnify/ENA primary metagenome ERZ504709 (study PRJEB26092, sample SAMD00036203) | human gut metagenome | host: Homo sapiens | study: EMG produced TPA metagenomics assembly of... | reverse complement strand
ATCAAACTCCAGAAGGTAACCGCAATCCGCAGGAACCGCAGCCGGATTATCCTCTATTACGTCTTCGTAAGCATCGTTGATATTCAGTCTGTCACCGTCTATCTTGATTTGTTCGGCCAGCAGATAATTACCCACATGGATACCGTTATAAATCAGTTCCACATTTCTTCCATGCGGATTCCATGCCAGCTGTCCGCCATTATTCTCTTCCAGCTGATGAGCCATCTCAAACACCACGCGGTTACGTAGCATTGTTCGATCCATCCAGTTAGCTAACAATACCCAGCGTTTATGTTCAGGCATATCCAACATGGCAGCCTTTTTCACCATCTTGATGGCAAACGGTTTTTTCGGATAACTCTGACTGGAGTTTCCACGCAAGCGGAGTCCGCAAGCCTTGTTGTCCACATTCACCGTACCATCGGCATTATATACCGAGATATAGTCGTCTTCAGGCCAGTCGCTGTCCTTGCTACGAATCTGCAATCCGGTTTCGGCCCATGTCTTCCAAGTACCGCCAGCTATTGATGCCGACTGGTTCACTATGACTACAGGCAATCCTGTATTAGTAACCGTAACAGTATAGTCACGGCTCTCTGTACCGGAAGTCACAGTATAAGTCACCGGTTTGCTGAAGTTCTGCGCTGTCACACCACTCTTCTGTTCCACTCCGTTTACAGTCACCTTAACCCCTTCTGCCACATCAAAAGTCGGCACAAGGTTAAAGTCATACAGATACGGGATGCATCCGCTGATAGTGTTGTCCTCGCCAATATTCAGAACCTCTTCTGTCACGGGAGAAGTTGTAGTTGTCACGCCGTTAGTCAGCTCGCATACCACGAGTTTGGTACCCAATATCTTGCCGGCATTGTTTGCTACCTCAAACTTAAACGAGCTTATTCCGGCACGCGGAGTAAGTCCGGTACCGTCCGTAATCTCAGTGTAATTCGCAAGCGTCAATGGCAAAGTATAGCAGGCATTAGCTGCAAAATCAATCTTTGCTGTACGGGTAAAGGTTGCTTCATATTTCTCTGAAAGAATGGTCACCTTGATTTCATCACCAGAACGGATAACGGGAGCACATGTGATATAACCCTTGTATTGGCTACCGTTCGTCAAAGCCGGTTTGTCAGTCCATACCATATCCATGACATTGGCATTTGCCGGAGCAGTGCCCCATACGACGTTCTTCGTAGAAGCGTCAAACGTAAATTCACCACCTGCCTGACGACCATCGGGCAAAGTCAGTGTAATACGTTCCAGACGATCACCCTCCAAAGCTGTACCCGTAGCATTGATTTCAAATTCCAGCAATGAGAACAGATGTTCGAAATCAAAGACATACGCACCGTCTTCAGACTGTGAATTCTGCGGAACGCCTACTTTGTAGTCTCCCTGCAAACTGCCGGTTGACATATCAAAATACTGAACCAAAGGTAGGTTTCCTTTCAGCGAAGTATAGTCTGCTCCTGCATTTTCCTTACTATACGGATAATAGGCATACAGCGGAGCACTGGAAGAAAGATAACCGACAAATTGTCCCTCTGCCGAAGCTACTGTATTACGGTTTACGAACAGTACATTCTTGGATCTTTCTCCATATACACCAATGCTATCAGCCGGAGACCAATAAATACTCACATCCGAAGTTCCGTCAGAACCAATGCAGGTACGCGTCTGAGATTTCTCTGCCATGCGCCCTACAATGGTAGTATTACCCATCACCTCTGTATCGGATAGAAATTCTTCCGTGCAGCCGCTGAAGATAAACATTGCGGCTGCCGGAAGTAAAAATTTCTTTATCTCATTCATTCTTCTCATGGATTAATCCCATACGTTTCCTTCTTTGGAATATGAGGTATCAGAAGATGACCTTGTGGTTGTTGTACCAGTTTTTAGAGGGAACATGAAGTTATTCATCATAATCAATCCCGGAAGACGTATACCCTGTACAGCATAACTTCTATTACTAGCATCAACTGTTGCTACACCCGCAAAGTTCATCAATACGATTCCCAAAGGCTGACGCAAGTCACCAATTAGAGAAGAATATTCTGCAACAGCTTCACCATTGAACAGTTCGGCAAACAGGCAGGTATTACCGCCGTTACCTAAATCATAACCTGTTCCGTTTAACCATAATTTACCTTCATAGTCAGAAGAAGCGCCAGGACGACTCTCAACAGTCCAACTTGTACCAGCGCCTGTTGCAGTGTTAGTATAAACCGATTCATCCAGTGGGAAATTATTATAATCATATATTGTTCCCGATTTACCAGTCTCATCCCACTCATACCATGTCAAACCCCAACCATGTTCATTACATTTATATTCTGTATATGTCAAATATCCGGTACTTGATTGATTTTTAGTAACACAGAATCCAGACAAGTCATTGATATAAAGATTTTGTCCTCCTTGAGCAATCTCACTATTCAGTTCTTTCATCAGACTCCTCTTCGTCTCAATCAAATCGAAGCTTGCCCCATCCAACTTACTCTCACGGGTAATAAAATAAGGCACGAGACCAATGCCTTTGCCCTTATATACATAAGGAGTTTCACCAGAAGTTATCTCCGGATTATTACACTGCTGCAGATTCTGAATACGTACAGTTGCACCACTACTATACGGTGCAGACACAATACTGGTATTCTGTACACTGGTTGAAAAATTATTTATATAATTCACAGGGGCACTTCCCTCTGGTCTATCACTTGTCTGAAGATTTATAATAACGGCTACATTACCTCGCACATCCCCCATGGTAGTGTTCTGATCAAGAGTAGTCAGTATCCCTCCATTAGAGCTATTCCAACTATCCAACGCATCCATTACCATAGGCAACCATTCAGAAACAGTATAACCATCATTCACATAATTAAGAAAGACAACAGCACATTCACTTGCAGTTTCATTGTTTGGATTCACTTTATCTCTCAATGTATTCAACACTGTTTCCAATGTGATTTGCGGACTGACATTTGCACCACCGGCATATACAACCGGAGTACGACGGTCAATATTCAGATGTACATCAAAGACACGGATACCCTCATCAAACTGCGTGGTAGTTTCTACAGTAGCATTAATTCCCAAAGGTGGCAAAGCTTGATAAAATTTGGAAAGACCAGTTTGCGGATCGTAACCGGCATCCACTCTATAGGCAAATGAGTTCTTGCTGCCAGGTAGAGACAACTGTGTGAAGAGTGCGTTATCTGGAATCTGGCTCATCCAGTTATTAGCTTCCTGTCCACCCAATTTCGGAGTCTTGATACGGGTAATAAGACCGGCTCCTAATACGCCATCACCCCCAGAAGTACTGGTTCCTGATATAGTTTTACTATATACTACTCCACCTTCTGTCAGTACAGAAACCACTAAATCTCCATTGCTAATTTCTCTCGGCAACAGGAAGAATTTCACATTCAGTTGCTGTCCTTGTTCGAGTCTCACCGGATTATTATCTACTATGGTCTGAACCGTAGCTATGGAAGCTGCAGTATGACTCTGGTCCGTTGCATCAAAATTATAACTGTCGTCAGCCAAATCATACGAGAATGTACCCACGATATTCTTACCAGATTTGCTTCTTACAGAAACAGAAACGATATTCATAAATTCCACATCATCTTCTTTCGGCCCATTAATAAGCACATCAAGCACTGTCACAATCGGAGTAAATGTCAAAGCGACGTTCTTATCGGTTCCAGGGGTCCACGTTCCTTTTCCAGCCATCATACAGAAGCTCATATCCGGAGTGATAATCTTAAATTTACCATTAGGATCTTCGTTTCCATCATTATTATAAGTCAACAATTTACCTCCCTTCTGTCCGGTTGGAATAGTAGCCTTTACTGTAGTACCGGTCTGAAGTCCTTCATCAATCTTACCCAATGAATAGAAAGCATAGAAATTATGAGGTTTTCCTGTATCTCCCCAACGCACACCGGTTTCACCGTTCTTCACAAGAAATCCCGTAGAAGAACCGGAAGAAGCATCAGTTGCTTCTACCGTATAGTCGGCAGTTCTGAATCCCTCAGCTCCTTCAGGACAATACACACGCACCTGGTCAATACCATATTGCCATTTGATATTTAATAATTGATAGTTATCAAAAGTAGAACCAGCGGGAACATCATAGATAGTCCTACTTTCAGGGTTTACATCAGTGAAACCACCAGGAGCAGCTCCAAACTCAATTTCGTCACCGCTTACAGGTAATACTACCGGTTTATTATCCAAATCATCAGAACAGCCAGCTAACAACAGAGCAAATAATGCTCCATTCGTTATATATTTAAGATATTTCATATTGTCTTATTTTTTGTTACACATATTAGTCCCAGCTATCAGCAGAAAAATCAAACGTCTCGTCCACATTATGATCTTCAATTGTCAAGCTTTCCGTATTCTCTTTTTCTTCAAAACACCGAGGCCTTCATAAACCCCTGCTCCAGCTCTACCTCCAGACAGGTGGTTTGCGGAGCTTCATACTCTTTTTGTTCTTGATTCTTCATAAAAATCCTCACTTTCTTTTTTAGATTTAAAAAAATTAACTTTGGTCTCCCTAAATAAGACCCTTACTAAACTCTCATTTTGTTTTTTCATACGCATTTATTTTAAAAAAACGTTTTCTTTTTCTTAGTTCTATAACCATAACCGTAACCATACCCGTAACTATAACCATAGCCATGACGTTCCGGATTGGCACCGTTCAATACCAGTGCCATGTTCTTCAGTTTCTTTTCCTGATAAAGTTTCTCTATATCCGGTAACTGACGACGGTCGAGCTTGCCTGCACGTACCACAAAAATGGTCAGGTCGGCTATACGGTTTGCAATCGTAGCATCGGCAATCAAACCCACCGGCACATTGTCGGCAATGATGTAATCATAACGGGTACGCAGTTCATTCATCAATTCATCCAAACGATTGTCCATTAACAATTCAGCCGGATTGGGTGCCAGAATTCCTGCCGGAATCAGGTCAAACCCTTCCTGATGCTGTATGATATCATCCACCTTCACCGTATTGTCCGACAGATAATTGGTAACACCTACATGATAATGCCCGAAATGACGGCTTAATGTACCCTTACGAATATCCAAATCGACCATGACTACCCGTTTTTTCATATAAGCCAGACTCATGGACAAGTTGCGTGCAATAAAGGTCTTTCCCGCTCCGATATTGAACGAAGTAAAGGTAATTACCTGCGCAGGCTTGTCTTTTTTGGAAAGGAAAGCCATGTTAGTACGTAAAATACGGAAGGCTTCCGACACAATGTCATCACCCTGCTCTTTCACTGCCATTACCTTCTTCCGGTGGTCTTTCATGGCTTCTTTATCCAATGGAATTTCTCCTAAATAAGGCACGGAAGTAACTCCTTCTATATCCTTCCGTCCGTGAACCCGTGTATCCATAAAGAGAATAGCCAGACAAACCGCTCCCGGCAAAGCGATTCCCACCAGCAATCCCAACAACAGGATACGGTTTCGGTTGGGAGAAATCGGGGCATTGCTTCCTTCCGCTCCGTCTATCACGCGGGCATTGTTATCGGCCATGGCCTGTGAAAGGGCATTCTCCTCACGTTTGTTCAGCAGGAACAGATAAAGGGCTTCCTTGATTTTCTGCTGACGTTCGATAGACAGCATCTGCCGTTCTTTTGTCGGAATAGCCGTCACACGGTCCTGGGCACGCATTTCACGGTTCTGTGCGTCATTGCGTTTCACATTCAGGCTGACAATCATATTGTCCACAGCACGAATAATACTTTGCTTCATGGCACGAAGCGAATTGTTGAGCTCCTGCACCACAGGGTTGTTCACACTACTGTCATCAATCAAGTGGTCACGCTTCAATTTTGCCGCATTATAAAGACTAATCTGATTTTCAATGTTCATATCGCTGATTCCCGTGTTAGAAGGTATCAGGTCGGTTTCCTTACTAGGGTCTGTCAGGTAGTCCTTAATAAAATTAGCCAGACGAAGCTGAGTTTCCAGTTCCATGGCATCGGCATTGTATTTCTGCGATTCAGTCATATACATACCTGCCGAGGAAGCAATGTCCACAATCTGATTCCGCTGCTTGAACGATTCCAGATTGGATTCCACATTTCCCAACTCACGTTCAATGATGATAAGACGCTCATTGATAAAGTTAGCGGTATTCACTGCCACCTGATTCTTTTCTTTGATGGCCTCTTCATTGTATACCGTAATCAATGTATTCAGCACATCTTCCGCACGGGCTGGTGAACTGTCTTTCAAAGCCAGAGTAAGGATGGAAGCTTCCTCTTCTTCCTGCTGAATGCCCAAGGCATTCTTATAATAATTCACCATCGATTCTACCGGAAGTTTCTGTACCCGTATAGGCGTATTCAGCCAGGAATCACGCAAGTAATTGGTTGCAGTTACCACCACATTCATCCCTTCGATGATTGCCACCGTATCATTCAACGCCACCTCATACGATGGTTTCGCTTCAATTCCCGAGAAATCAGAGAGGGTTACCGTCTTTGCATCTTTCAAGGTCATCGTAAAAGAGAAGCTTTGTTCGGGCAATGCATCCGGAAGGCTGACCAATACGGGCGATTCGTTGTACAACTCATTGCTGCGCAAACCGTCCTTTATCTGATAGCTCACATCGGCATGTACACGCTGCACCACCTCGCGCATCAGCTTCTTGGAACGGAACTGCAATATTTCATTGGCCACATTCACCTTGTTAATAAAATTATCGAAGCGGTCCAGACCGGAAGTACTGGCTTTGTTCGACGGATCTTTGATAATGACCGTAGCCGAACGAAAGTACACCAGCGGAGCACGGGCATAATTATACCACGCAATCCCACCGCAAATCAAAATGGAAAGTAAGAACCACTTCCATTGAGAAGCCAAATACATGAATAAATCCACTATATTCAGCCCTTGGTCATTCTTGTTAGAAGAATTGTTCGTCTGCATATCGTTTTGTAACTATTAATTAGAATCATCCTTACTTGATTGCCCACAAGATTGAGCATACGGCCGTTACGACAGACAACAAAGTTGTAGCAACCTGCCATCCCCGGTCTTCCACATCCTTTTTCTTGTACTTAGGCTCTACATATACAATGTCATTCTGCTGAAGGTAGAAACAGGGAGAATCAAATATGTCCTTGGTACGCAGGTCGTGCATAAAAATCTGACGTTTCGCCCTCTATTTCACGAATTACAGCTACCCGGTCTACTTTGGCCTTGGAAGTCAAATCTCCCGCCTTGGCTATGGCTTCCAGCAATGTCACGCGATCCCCGTCTACGGTATAGGTTCCATTACTTCCCACAGCTCCCAGCACCGTATATTTAAAATTTAAGAACTCAATGGAAACCAGCGGGTCTTTCATATATTCTCCCGCTTCAATTTTCTGCTTGATTAAGTCGCGCACTTCGCTTACTTTCATTCCTTCAATGTGCAACTTGCCCAAAATAGGGAAATCAATCTCACCGTTTACATCCACACGATAGCCTTTCTCGTTCACCTTGCTCGAAGCATCTGCAGTCACACTTCCATCCGTTCCTACACGGAATGTGCCATCGTAAATATTGAACGGAATGGCCAGCTCCGGATTTTTGCAGCTGACAGTAATACTCAGACGGTCATCCCGATGCACCACTGCCTCATGCTTGGTTTCAATGGGATATTTCAGTCCCATTTCCATATCCTGCAAATACACGAAATTCTTGCGCGACGCACAGGAAGTCAACAGCAACACGGCAAGCAAGCTTGCCCATAAATAGACTGGTTTTTTACATACGTTTAGGTATAGTTAAGTTATTAGTAATTTATTTCTATTTGTCTGTTCGAAGTAACATGTTCCGACATAACAGGGCTGCCTCCCCATCGGGTCTGCATTCCAATACCCCCACAGGAACTTGTTCTACCATCCGAATCAACGTGTCATAAAGGCAAGCACGTAATTCCGCATCCTGATGAATGACACAGCATCCCGGAAAAAGTGTAATGAAAGCCTCCACCTCTTTCTGGCGAAAAAAACGATTTACAGGAGCCTGCTTCAAACGCACCATTCCACCTACCGGATAAGAGAGCGGCTTATAGCAAGGAGTCTTGCCACTCCACGGCGTGCCATAAGCATACACCTTTCCATCCACGATACGTAATGTCGGGTTATCATCGTTCAGCAACTCCGTTCCTTGTATATATTTCATCCACAGCGAAGAATGCGTGCTTTTTCCTGTTCCGCTCTTTCCCATAAATAAAAAAGCCTTGTTCTCACAATACACCGCTGAAGCATGAATGGATACAGCATCCCAGTAAAGAACTGCCTGCGAATAGGCAATGCGAAGCAAGGAAGACAATGCATGACCTGCCCGTTTGTCTTCTTCGTGCAAATACACCCTGACAGTTGAAAAACGTCTGTCAGTCTGCATGACATGCAATGTTCCTCCCTGTTCTGCAGAAAGTGTGACACAATACCCTTCTGCTTCTTTATACAAACTAACGTAGCCCATATCGCTGAGCGTATTCTCGATTAATTCACCCGAAGGCATCGCAGCCTTATTTTCCACCGAAGTACACACCGTACACTTCAGCAAAGCTTTTTCCTGCCCCTCCTTCTTACCATAGAAGGGGCGGAAAGAGGGTAATAAGGTATCAGCATCCCATCCATCCGGAAAACTGACACTCACTTCAAATCCTGCGATAGAAAACTGATGTTCTATTCTCATTTCAATTGTCCTTTCAACAAACTGGAAAATACCCAAAAACCTTCTTTGGGCGCATAACGAAATGCAAAACGAATATTACGCTGAAAAGCACATGCCGTCTGCCATTTGCCGGCCAAAAGCGATTGTGACTTCCGCTGATGTCCGGGAACATACAAGCCAAAATTTCCACCCCTCCAGATAATATCAAGTAAAGGGGATGAATCTGAAGCTATCTCCTGATAAGGAAGATAAGCCACTGGAAGTCCAAGATGCTCCACCAGAAATGCATGTAGCAACTGCTGCCATCTGTCCATTCCCAATTTTAGTACAATCTTTTTCATTTCTTCAGATTCCACCTCATCATGCAACTTATAGCAACTGCGGGCCATATCGCACAACTGACGCAATCCGATTCCCCATCCCAAAGCATGTTTTAAAATATGTAGGCTCTGAAGCAGGAGATTCAATACAGGAGAAGGAATCCTTACATCCAGTCCTCCTTCCAATCTCATGTGATTATATCCATATTGCTGTTCCAGCTCTTTTGCATAACGTTGTAAAAAAGGATTATGCAAATCCAGCAAGCACGTATGATGCTCCACTTCTACTCCCTTCCATGCGTAGGTCACACTCTGATCGGCTTGTACCTTTTCCCGCAAGCCACACTGACGGATAAGAGAAAAAAGCTTTTTTCAAACATCTGCCGGCTATCGAAATAAAAATCAATATCCCCACATTCGCGTAACAAAGGGTTCTCATATAACGAGGCAATTCCTTGCCCCTTCTGTAATACAGGCTGAACTCCGCTTTCGGTAAACCATTGCACCAATAATTCCAACGCCTTGTTCATCTGCATATTTTTACGCTCAATAGCATCTGTTTCTGCCATCCAGCGAACCAGTAATTCTTCTGCCGGTAAAAAACTGTTCAGGCAAATGCTGTATTCCCTGAAAAACAATTCCGGTAACAGTCTGCTGCCTTGACAAAAGGTACAAGTTCTTCCACTCCCCTGCAGACATTGGAAAACAAGACAAATCTTCTATCCTGCTCTCCCATAACCCTGCTCTCAACAACACAAGTAATGCTTTCTGTACCTTCTTCATATCTTTTTCCACAGTAAAACCTTTCCTAACCAATCAATCCAAAAGCCTGCCAGTCTGCCAACTGTTTCTCCAAATCACGGCGGGCCACCTCTGCATCGACTTTATATTCCTGACACAAACGTTCTGTCAGTTCATCCAAGGTGGTACACCCATCAGCTACACACTGCCATATCCATGCTGCCGTCTGATTCAAGCTATACACTTTACTCATATTTACATTACCTGCGCAGGCATCCACAATCATGTAGCGATTGCCAATCTTACGCAGTTGAATTCCTTTACGTATCTCTATCTTATTCATATCAAAGCTATTAGAATTTTTTACCCATAAAAATGGACATGGCCGTAAGCCATACGATTTTAATATCCATCCATAAAGATCGGGTACGCATATATTCCAAATCCATTCTAAGACGTTCCAGCATTTTTTCCATCGTATCAGTGTAGCCGTTGTAAAGAGTCGCTTTAGAAAACAGTCCCGGACGCAAACGATACAATAACTCATAATCCGGATTGATGGCCTTAATCTTATCCACGAAATATTTCCGTTCCGGACGTGGGCCTACAAAACTCATTTCTCCTTTCAGCACATTCCATAGTTGCGGCAATTCATCCAGGTGATGCTCCCGAAGGAAACGTCCGATTCGGGTCAGTCTGCTGTCATTTTTCTGGCAAAGAGCCGGTTTTCCATCCGATTCCGAATCGACCGACATCGATCGAAACTTATACAAAATGAAAGGCTTTCCACCATACCCGATACGTTCCTGAACTAAAATCACTGGTCCCCCATCCTCATGCTTGATTAACCAGGAAATAAGTAAAAACACCGGCGAAAAAATAACTCAAGGCTATCAAGCTTACAATTACATCAGCCACACGTTTCACTCTGCAAGCCGTAACCGACATCCCCGCACTCGGATAATAATAATGGTCATTTGCCACATAAGCCATCATGGCTTTGGACATGACATCTTCTTTGTTTACATTTTTCATAACTCCAAGTATATGGTTAAACATTTATCAATCATACATTCCTTCGTAAACATGTCACGATAACGTTTAGTCGCACCTTCCGAAAATTTCCGATAGACCTCCTCATTTTCCGTTACCGCTTCAATTGCCCGGGCTAAATCTTGCGCATTCCCCGGTTCCGCATTCATCCCCGATACGCCTTCTTCATTCACCCAGGACACTCCTGACTGAGGTATTCTGGTAGCTACCACAGGCTTTCCGCACGACATTGCTTCTATCTGCACAATACCAAACGCTTCTGTTTTCTGCACACTGCTCATGCAAAATACATCGCAGGCTCCGTAATAGGCAGGCAGTTCCTCGTCGCTGACTCTCCCTAATAGTTTCACCTTTTCCTGCAAATTCAAGGAAACAATTTCCTTCTGCAGCTCTTCCTTCAAAGCCCCGGATCCCCCAATCAGCACCACAAAATCATCCTTCAAATATTGGGCTGCCTCCACTAAAAAACGGTACCCTTTATAGGCTACCAGACGACCAAGTGAAAACACGATTTTCTTGCCCGGATACTCACTTCTGAGGGCCTTCACCGCTTCCGGTACAGGCCGCATCGGTTCTACTCCGATAGGCAGACAGACCGTTTTATGCTGCACGTGTTGTAAAAAAAGGCGATTCTGCCAAATAGACGGGAGAAGTTCCCACAATCACATCAGCACGCTTCAACAGCCATTGCTGCAAAGGATAATACAGCTTCAGCAACAACTTTTGCTTTTGAATGTCACTGTGCCAATGAAGCACTACTTTTCCTTTATATCCAGAAAGGAACAAGGCCAAACAAGCCATAGGGTCAGGATGATGTACATGAATTATATCATACTTTCCACAAATTTTACGCAAAGTGAAAATCATGGAAGGCGAAATCATCGTTGCACAAGCTTTAACCCAAGTATGGGTGCAAATCAGCTGTGCATGCTCATTCAGCAAGATAATCCGGTCCTCCCCTTCCTCTGCTGCACACAGCATGTGGCATTCGATTCCCCTTTCGGACAGTCCTTTCATTAAATCAAATGCAACTTTCTCAACTCCTCCACGTATGGGATAGAATTTTCCTAGTTGCAATACTTTCAGATTTTCCACATTCATAGACTTCAATTTATTCCCAGAAAATGCTACTACCTACACATTTATAGGCCGGCATCCACTTTCACCATTTCAGGGTATCCGAGTATGTTTTCGAGTTAATTTAGAATAATAGATATGCACCTTCAATCAGCACATCCCAATATTTAGCAGCCTCACTCTAGAAGCCATCAGAAAGATTCATAGCAAATAATTTACACGATTAACCACGTTTCGTCAGTTCGTCGTACAAACGGATATAATCAGAATAACGATCTTCTTTTTTAAAATGCATCAATGCATATTCCCGGCATCGGCCCTGATAATAAGACTTGCCCCGCTGCCGTATAGTTCTTGCCGCTTCCAGCAATCCCTTATAATTACCCTGCTCCACTACAAAGCCGGTTTCATCTGTCACAGCTTCCACACTCCCTCCTGTACGATAAGTAACCACCGGGGTACCACAAGCTATCGCCTCCATATTAACCGTAGGATAATTATCCTGCCAGGTAGGATTGATAAACGCATCTGCCATGGAGTACAATCCTGCCAACTGCTGTATATTCTCTGTCCGGGCTATACCAATGATATTTTCAGGCAGTCTCTTTCTTTCCTCCGGTTTAATACCTACCAGCACAATCAGTTCTTCCTTCTTCAGAAGAGCAGCCATCTGAATGAAATCATCCAGCCCTTTTTCCCGGCTCCAGATACTGGCTACCCCCAGCAACACATGCTTATCGCCCAGCCCATATTTCTCCCTTACTTCCTGTGCATCGTACACACGAAAAACCTCCGTATTGATACCATTATGAATCACCCGGAAATTATATCCGCAGAAAAAAGACTTCTGCATCTCCGACCTTATCCAGTCGGATACCGGCACAATCACCAGTTTGTCCTGAGGCATGGAAGTAAAAGCCTCCTTCTTATCAAGATAGTTCTGCCGGCTACGGTCTATCCACAAGCTTGCCGGGAATTCCTTACGCTGAGGACACTCTCCGCACCCATCCTGCCAACGGTTACAGTTCACATAAGAATAATAATAACAATGTCCCGTATAAAGCCAGCAGTCATGTACAGTCCACACTACCGGAATATTGCATTTTGACAAGTACTCGAACAAAATCCGATAGTTCAGGAAATAGCCATGAATGTTGTGTATATGAATCACATCCGGCTGAATCCGTTCAATCTGTCGGATAAATTGCCGGGTAGCGAATGAAGAAGCCAGTCCATGACGGTCAAACAAGCGCGTTTCCAGCCCATGCCATGCTACACTCCATTTGCTACCTACCGGCACCAGCTTTGAACTACAAGGCTTTATGCCATCACGTCCACGGCTGTAAGCAATGTAACTCTGCCAGCCGTTCTGCATAGCCAGTTCTCCAATTTCCTGCATGATGCGCCCCGTAGAAGTAGAGACACGCAGCACCGGATTTATCTGAAGCAATGTTTTCATTTTGCAGTTATTGAAGTAAACAAGAGAATCCATTGTGACATGACTGCCTGTTCAGAATAAGTGTCCACCACTTTTCGGGCATTCAGCGACAACATTTTCCGATAAGCTTCATCCTCCATCACTTTCATCATCGCATCAGCCAACGCCTGAATATCTCCATTCGGAACCAACAAACCGTTTATCCCGGGCTGAATGATATCTTTTGGACCACATTTACAATCAAATGAAATCACTGGAACCCCACACGACATAGCTTCTACCAAAACCATTCCAAATCCCTCATAATTAGAACTCATCACTAATAAAGAACTATGCACATATTCATTTAAATTGCATTTGTTGGTGGATTTATCTTAACTGTATTCTGCAATCCTTGTTTATCAATCATTTGTTGCAGCATTTCCCGCCATTCTCCCTGGCCAAAAATATCCAGTTTCCAATCTGAAAATCGTCCTGTATGTTGTACTAACTTCCAAGCTTGAATTAAACGATCAAAACCTTTTTGGTAGTCCAGACGTCCCACCGCAATGACCCTCTTGTTTTTTTAACCTCCGAGTAGTTTTTGCTCACATGTATGGCCGCATTGGGAATCACTTCGATGTTTGGTAAACCTCCCCAATATCCTTTATCCTCATTAGTCAACACCACAAACTTATCAAAGCGACGTACAATTCGTTCATCCTGACGTGTCCGCCAGCGGTCAATAAGCCCTATAATCCCCTTTCTTCCATATTGTATACGAAAAAAA
>ENA-OQHF01001284-OQHF01001284.1-human-gut-metagenome-genome-assembly--contig:-NODE-1284-length-14111-cov-2.012014_pt1 | contig 14111 bp, 16 predicted proteins | sample MGYA00242559_ERZ504709 | MGnify/ENA primary metagenome ERZ504709 (study PRJEB26092, sample SAMD00036203) | human gut metagenome | host: Homo sapiens | study: EMG produced TPA metagenomics assembly of... | reverse complement strand
GCCGCCTTGCCGTTACCGAAATGAACGCCGCCTACCGCCGTGCAGAGTGGGAAAGCTACCAAAACAACCCCCTTATTATCGGGTACGAAATTCGGCTAAGCAATAACCATACGGTAGTAATTAACGGTAAATTACGAACCTTATACGACATTTGCGACGTATTAGCCGGCCGGTACCCTAAAACTTTCCTTTGGACGGGTTGGCACCCGCATTGCCGTTGCGAAATGGTGCCTATCTTCATTTCGGAAAGCGATTTTAGGGAACGAATAAGGGCACGTAAGGCCGGAAAGTTGAAGGATTGGAAACCGAACCCCCAGCGCACCGTAACGCAGGTTCCGAAAGCCTTGACCGATTGGATAGCCAAAAACGAGGAACGCTCGAAAGGTTGGAAGACCTTACCGTACTTTGTTCGGGATAACCGTAAAAGTATAGGCACGTTGCCGGTAAACACCTACACCGCCGAGGAACGGAAGTTTACGAGGGCGAGAAGCACGGCCGAAGCAATGGAACGGGCAACGCAATTGCTTAGTACGCTTTACCCGGATATTCAGAATACAGAACTTGCGGCCCTTCATCACTACACCCAGCAAGGCGGGAACTACCGGCAACTTAATAAGCAGTTGGATAAAGGCACCCTTACCGACTTTAACAAGGCTTCGGCTTCCCTTATGGCTAAGGCGTTGGATGAATTGCCGAAGTATCGGGGAACCGTCTACCGGGGCGCGATTATGAAGCGGAAGGATTACGAACGCCTTTACGCTGGCAGGGACGAAATAAAACACGCTATTTTCACTTCATCAACGAAGACCCCGGCCGTAGCTTGGCGATTTGCAAGCTACCGGGATTTGAAGAAGTCGGAAGTACGGATACTTTTTGAGATTCAGAGTAAAAACGGCCGCGACATATCCGATATTTCGGAATTTAACGGTAAATTTGCTACCGAAGACCAGCAGGAAGTATTATTTACTAACGGTACCAAGTTTAAGATAGTAAGCACCGATACGGATTTGTTCGGCACTATTTACGTTAAAATGCGGGAATTATGACAGACGAAGAGAAATTAAAAGCCCTTGACCCGAAGAACCCGTTTACACAGGCTATAAAGGATTGGGCGAATACCCCGGAAGCAGAGCGGCAAAAGTTTTACGAGCGGAACGCGGCCGCTATTGACCGTTGGCAGGCAGAAACCGACGCAATGGCGGAAGACGACGATACAGACGAAAAGAAGGAGTAGCACCGCGCTACTCCTTCCTTATTTTTCCCAAATTTCCATTTTACGGCGTTCTGTTTGGCGGACGGGTATTTAATACTACACAAAGACGATGCACGAAAATAGGGGCGTTTCTCGGCATTAAAAAGGCTCCTTTGTTTTAGATAGCAGTTTAAGCAAGCGTTCGTTATATTCCGAATCTTCCCCGAATACACCAATAGCCACTCTTAAAACCCGGATTTCGTTTTCCCTATCCTTTTGTCGTCGATATATAATTTTCAACCTATCGTATGCGTGGCGACCGTTGGAACGCATCGCTATATTTTCTTCGTAGACTTTTACCGCGTCTTCTATATTCCCTTCCTTTTCGTACCTAATGCCAAGCAAATTTAGCTTTGCGCTTCTTTGTATTGAATAATCCAGCCGTCTACCTTTTGCAATGTTATTAAGTGCTTGGTAATAAATATTTCTATCTATTGTAACGTATTTGTTCCCTAATTGTTTAGCTTTGAAAGCCAAACGAGAAAGGCCGACTTCTTCCCCAGCGTAAACGATGTTTTGAGCCGATAAAAAAGATACAGGTACTTTTATTTCGTCTTTGTGGGCTTCGATATTAGAAGGAGTAGCCTCGGTGTTGCCACAAAATAGCTTTTTTATCCATTTCATACTATTGCTTTACGAAAATGTACGGTAACGATAAATCGGGGTCGTGAAGGTTCATTTTCGTATCGCTTTTTATCGAAAGCGCGAATTTCTTGTATAGCTTCTTGGTGGAAGTCCGGTATAGGCGTAGTTCATCGGCCGCGTTAGAGAGCCAATAAAAACACGATACGTCTTCGTACCCCTCGCTATGGTAAACCAATTCGCCGAAGGCAGAGAAAAGCAAGCTGTTCGCCTTCGATAAAGTCGTTTTCGTAGATTTCTACGGGCTTATTGTTTTGGGTTCCGAATATGATTTATCCGGGTCGGGTTGCAATTCGGCACCGGGATAGTCGCCAAGGTTGGAAAATTGCGTATCGGCCCAAGTCCCATTAAATACGGATAAGGCTTTTTCTTGTTGTTCTGTGTAACTTCTTCCGGGGTCTTCATCTTTGGAACAACCGGCAAAAGCCACTACACAGGCCAAAAGGCAAAAGTAAATTTTTCTTCATATCGAAAAACTATTCATTACCCCAAGGCCCGAACAGGCATTACACAAATAAAAAAGCGTGGGCCTTTCTTGGTTTACAAGTTTGAGGCATCGCCAAACGCCCACCGTAAAATAAACCATAACCCACGCTTAGCGATATATCGAACAATGATATACAGCAAGCAGGCGTTAATAGGTCTATCTATTACGGTTTGTTAATTGGCGATTTTCAAACTTAGATACCTATACGCTTTTACAAGCGTCCCCGGATTTCTCCCCGGAAACATTGCAAATATACTGCAAAAACACTAAACAACACTATTTTACGGCATAAAATCGCGCAAAGAGCAAGGCAGGGGCAACCCAGCCCCTACGCAGGAGCAGACCAGCACCAGCCCGGCGGCAGGCTTGGGGCTATTGTACTTCGGAATCAGATAGTTACGTTTGCTTTATTGCTTAATATCTTATAATACAATTATTTGCGGTTATGCGAAATTCATGCGTAAGCCATAGCCCAACCCCTAACCAGCCCCAAGCGAGGGGCTTTATTTTGGGCCGCGCAACCTTCATTTATCAAACTATTATAAATAACTAAATATCAATTATTAAGGCACACACAAACAAGGAGCTTGCCAGCTCCTTGGCAGGGGGCTACTTAGCCCCTGTGGATAAATATAAGGATAAAGATATATATAGAGAGAAAGAGGGTGTAGGGGGAAAGAGAGGGAAAACGGGCTTTCGACTTGCGCCCCGAACTACCAACATTACCGGGCAGCTTGCAACATTAACTACCAACATTACCGGAATGTTGATAGTAACCGCCGCTATGTTGGTAGTTCCGCCGGCAGAATGTTGATAGTAACACAGCGGTAACAAAATTCCCATATTTCTACTTATTCACGAAGGGCCGGATAACCGACGAAGCAAGAATACCCGTTTTTGCCCTTTCTCGTGCCCGCCATTCGATTTTATGCGGTTGGCTGGTATATTTCCTTGTTTGGATAATAAAACGGCCTAAAATCGCCTTCTTTTGCTATCTTTCGTACTGCATTGCTATTTGTTCGTGAAATTATCTTTTCAACTATCGAGGCAACCAAAGACCACCCCAGCCCCTTATAGGCCCATACGGTTGAATTGTTGAAACGAGTGTAGAGAACTTGCAACGCTATACAAATATTCGTATTACTATAATACGTTTCTTTGTTGCAGGTTTAATTAAATCACAAAAATCAAAATGGAACTAAACGAAATTGTAGCACTACTTGAAACACAGTTTCCGGGCGTGCGAAAAGACGGGCTTAACCAGCTTGCGCGAGTTATCGCCATGCAGGTTAATACCAAGGAAGAAGCTACCGGTATCGTAGGTAAACTTACCGCCGAAGCCGTAGCGAAGTTTGTAGCGGATTGGCGCAAAGACGCGGACGCGGAAATAGACAAAGCGAACAAAACGCGCGAGGACAACCTGCGTAAGAAGTACGACTTTGTAGAAAAGAAACCGGAAGAAGGCGGTACCCCACCCGCACCGGCCGGAACCTTGGACGCTGCAACCGTGCAAGCAATGATTACGAACGCCGTAAAGGAAGCTACTAAGGGCTTGCAGTCCGAAGTAACGAGCCTTCAAAGCGCGGCCGTAACCGCCAACCGCCGGGAAACGCTTGTTAAAGAGCTTGCCGACGTACCCGAAGCCTATAAAGCAAAGGTTCTTAAAGATTTCGACAGAGTAGCCAAACTTGGCGGCTTTGCCGACGAAAACGCCTTTAACGAGTATCTGACCGAAACCAAGAACGACGTAGCAGCCTTCGGCCAAGAGTTGGCAGACCGGGGCCTAAGCCTTCACGAAAAACCGGTACTTGGTTCCCCCAACAAGGACGGAGTAAGCGCGGGCGTAGAAAGCTACATACAGGCAAAGACCGCAGAAGCCGAAAATAAAGGCTTGGGCGGTAAAGAGGTTTAACGCTTAAACACTTGTAAAATGCTTAGAATCGACAGGAAAAAGGATAACCGCGTTATCCGCGCGTTTACCCACAAGCTCGCCGACATTCCGAACGGTATTACCGTTTCCGCCGCCGACCTTACGCAGAAAGTTCTGCACGAAGGTACGCCGGTGGGTAAAGATGAAAACGGGCTTTATCACGTCGTCAAAGTGGCCGTTCTTTCGGCCGATGCGACGAACACGGCAACGGCCTATACCGTGAAGAAGGGCCACAACTTCAAAGTAGGCGACGTAGTTATGCTTGCGACCGGTTCAAAGGCGTACACTATTACGGGGATTGCTACCAACGCCAGCGACGCGACCAGCGACGACCTTACGGTAGACACCACCCTCGAAACCGCCGCAAAAGCCGGCGACGCTATTTATAACGCGGCCAAGGCCGGGGCTTCGGGTTCCGCCTTCAAATACGAGCCGATAGCCCTTGTAGGCGAAAGCTACGACGTGGAAGCACTTAGCAACCATATCGTAAACGCTTGGACTATCGGGCAAATCCGGGAAAGCAATATCCCGCCCGTAGGCTCCGCAGTAAAAGCCAAACTTCCCGGTATGGTATTCATTTAATCGTTAATCGGACAAAGCTATGCAGAAAAGTTTAATGATTGGCATTACCGAAAAGGATATGCAGGCCGTAATTAACACCTACGACCTTAAACCGTACTACTATCCTACCTTGTTCCCCTTGAAGGAGAACTACACGCTTACCTGGAAAGCCCTTGAAGCGCAGGTAGGGTTAAAGATTGCCGGCGACCTTGTAGCACGCGGCGCAAGTATCAACAAAAAGACCCGCGAAGCTATCGCGCGTATTCAGGGCGATATTCCGAAGGTGGCTATTAAGCGCACCAAGGACGAAAACGAGCTTAACGAATACGACATTATGGTAGCGATGACTTCCGCGAACCCCGACCTTCGGGCGTTGGTAGAAGCGTGGGCCGAAGATACGCAATACTGCTGGGACGGAGTGGCCGCCCGCTTGGAATGGATTGCGTTGCAGTCTATTTCGTTGGGCAAAGTAACGCTTACCAACGACAACAACAATAGCGTAATTACCGAGTACGACGTAGATTATCAAATCGACGCAACGCAGAAGGTAGGTTTTCAGACCGGCTCGGCCGCTTGGAACACCACCGGCGCGAAACCGTTTAGCAAGGACTTTAAGGCTATCGCAGCTAAGGCCAAGAAAAAGGGTATTAGCTTGAAGTACGCTTTTATGAACCTTGACACCTTCGCGCTTATGGTTCAGACCGAGGAAGTAACGAAACTTTGCGCTTCGTTCGCGGCTAACGCCTTGAACATCGCACAAACGCCGAGCTTGGAACAGGTAAACGCGGCTATGAAGGGTTTGGCGTACCTGCGCGGCTTGCAGGTCGTAGTTATCGACCAAGATATTACTATCGAGAAGGACGACGGAAGCCGCATTACCGGCAACCCGTTCGCCGACAACGTGGTAATGTTCAGCGAAAGCAAGGTGCTCGGTTCGACCTATTGGAAGAAGCCGGCCGATATGAACCTTAAAGGTTCCGTAGCAATCAAAGCTATGAACGGCCACACCTGCGTAAAGAAGTATTCCACCGAGGAACCTATCGAAGAAGTTACCGTAGGAATTGCAAACGCTTTCCCGGCTTGGCTTTCTTCGGGCCGTTCCTTCCTTATGGACACTTCTAACAGCACTTGGACACACTAACCGGAAAGGGGACGGCCGGCAACGGTCGCCCCTATCCTAATACCCTTACCCGATGACTTACAAAGAATGGATTACTAAAACGGTCGGCAAATTCCAGCTATCGGCGGACGACGTGGATTTGATACTTTGCAACCAAAGCGGACTTATCCCCGACCCGGACGCACCGGTAGACGTGCGGAAGGCTAAAACGGCCATTTGCCGCGAGTTTACAACGCTTATCCCCCTTGCCAATATCGGGGAAGGCGGGTATTCCATTAGTTGGAATTGGGACGCTATCAAACTTTGGTATAACGCGACTTGCACGGAATTAGGCATTACGCCGGCCGGCAAGCCCAAAATTCGGAACAAAAGCAACGTATGGTAACGACTTCCTACCAATACCCGCAATACTTGTACGCCTTGCAGCACGACGGCGAAAGCGTCCAATTACCTAACGGTTCTTGGGAAACGCCCGCCGCCGCATGGGAGTTAAAAGCAGCTTGCCGGGAAGAAACCAACGGTAAAGGTTCGACAATTCAGACCGCCGACGGAGAAACCCGCGTATTCGCTTCGCTTATCCAGCTACCGAAAGGTACGGCCAAGGTTCCCGAAGGCACGCAGGTAATTGTAACGCGGGAAGAAGTAGAGGTTAGCCAACTTGCGAATACCGAGTTTGTAGAAGCGGCCAAAGCTACGGGCTTAGTTGTAGTAACCGGAACTTGCGAAAAGTTCGACCTCGGCCGGCTTCATTGCCGGTTATGGATTTAACACAAAGAGGTATGCAGAGTATAGAAACCGATGATATTCTTTTTGAGATTCTGAACGCTTCGGCCGAATTGAAAGCGGCCCTTAGCGGCGGGATATTCGTGCAGGGAGAACGGCCGGATAATTCCGGGAAGGAAGACGTGGTTATAAACAACCTATTCCTAAACCACGAAGTACCGCAAACTGGAACTTCAAACGTAAATATCCACGTCCCCGACAAAAAGGAAAGGATAGGCCGAACCGAACAATTTAAGGCGCATAGGGAGCGAATACGCGAACTAACGGCTATTGTTCTATCGGTTCTAAAATCGGCGAACATTACCGGGCTGACTATTCGGGTTTCTACGGAAGCCATAATTAAAGAACCGGGCATTAACGAGCATTACAACAACTTGCGGGTAGAATGGAATATACAACTAACTAATTAAAATTTACCACAATGGCAGCAAAGAAAACTTATACTATTGGTCTTTCCAAGATTGAAGTAGGCGCAATTGCCGAGGACGGCGGTATGGGTGAAACCTTGGACGTATTGGGTTATACCTACCAAGACACCTGCACGATGACGCAGGAAGACCCGGAAACAACCGACCACTACGCCGAAGAAGTGGACGACCCCGTAATAAGCATTAGCCGGGGCGGAAAAACGAACTTCAACTTTTCGATTATGAACCCTTCAGTTACGGTTCTTGCCGACCTTTTGGGCGGCGTAGGTACCCCCGGCACCGGCAGTACGCCGGATAAATGGGAAGCCCCGGACAAAATCCCCGTAGTCGAAAAGTCGGTACGCATTACCCCGGAACAGGGCCTTAAATTCGAGATTCCGCGCATGAAGCTCGTAAGTAAGATTAACGCAACTTTCAGCAAAAGCGGTATTCTTCTTATCGAGGTCGCCGGTACGGTTATGCAGCCGACCAAAACGGGAACTAAGAAAATGACCGCTACGCTTATGACCGCAGACGCACAGGCATAACGCGGGGAAAGCCTTATTTTAACCCGAAAGCCCCCAAAATGAAAGTTTCGGGGGGCTTTCTTGATTTAGCTACGATATGAACGAAGATAACATAAGAGAAAAAAACGGATTTAGAGTTAGAGCGCGAAGAACTTAACCTTTTGGTAAAGCAAGGGGTTCGGTTCAGCGTTACACACAAAATCCGCCGGCATAAAAAAAGGCGTTAAAGGATTCTTCCAACGTCCCGAAGTAATTACGGTAAAGGAAGACTTCGAAATACAGGAACCTACGCTTTCGGTTCTTGACAGACTTAGCGCGATATGGGTAGAAATGGGCTTAGACGAAAAACGGCTTACAGCCGGCGGAACGGAAACCTTGGCGGAAGCGAAGCGCATAGCCAAAGATAACGCCGCGCGTATGGCCCGAATAATCGCTATTGCCGTATTGGGCGAAGACTACCACGTTACCGAAGTTTGCGCGGGCGGAAGGGTAAAAAAATACAACGACGATAAGGAGTTAGACCGGCTTACGGCCCTTTTCTTCCACACTATTAAACCTTCCAAATTGGTAGGACTTTCCGAAGCCGTAACCAGCGTAAGCAACTTAGGGGGATTTTATAAACTCTATGCGCTTGATGAGCGGCGCAAGGACGACCCAACCGAGGACGGAGCGCATAGAGTAATAGGGCTTAATAGTCCTTACGGCCGCCGGGGTTCGATTTGCGCCCACCTTGGCTGGACATGGGATTACTTACATCACGGCGTAGCTTGGGCCGTTGTTCAACGGTTGTTAATCGACGCGCCGCGCATGGCCGACGACGAAGACGGCAATACAGCGGGCAACACGACAACCAAGATAACCAGCGAGAACGCCGAAAGTGTTTTACAACAAATAAATAGCATTATCCGATGAATATAAAAGGCGGTGCCTTGGAGTTCGATATAATTGCGAATAACGGGCAAATAAATAGCGCATTGGCCGAAACCAAAAGGCGCGTACAAGGCTTCACGGATGCAACCGTAGAAGGCGGCGAACGTATGGAAGCCGCGTACAGAGAAGCCGCCGCACAAATTGAAGCGGCGTTTAAGGATATAGACACTATGGCCGCAATCCATAGTAACGCAATCGCCGACCTTGAAAAAGAGTACGCCCGTTTGGGTGAAGCGGCCGGGGCCGCCTTTATGAAAGGCACCGCCAAGGGGGACGAAGAAGTATAGGGCATTAACGGCAAAACGGCAGGCCATAAGGACGAATAAGCCAGCGAAAACACATTTTGCAGGAAGTAGCGAATACGGCGGACGCTCTATTGAAGGAAGAAATAGCCTTAAACGAAAATAAGGCCAAGGTAGAGCAAAACGCGAAGGCAAAGGGGATGTTACGAACGCAAGTTATGAACCTTAAAAATTCACTTGCGGAAATGGAGCAGGCAGGGAAACGAGATACGGACGAATTTAGGGCTATGCAGGCGGAATTAGGCCGTTTGGCGGACGCTATGGCCGACGCAAATACGCAGGCTAAAATTATGTCCGACGACTACCAAAATATGAATACCGTATTAGAGGTAATGGGCGGTATAAGCGGGGCTTTTTTCGGCCGCGCAGGGTGCAGTAGGACTGTTTGCCGGGGAAAACGAAAACCTGCAAAAGATTATGGTTAAAGTTCAGTCCCTTATGGCTATAACCATAGGCTTGCAGCAGGTAGCCAAAACCTTAAACAAGGATTCATATACCCAGCTTGTATTAGTCCGCAAGGCGAAAGAATTACTTACCGTAGCGGAAACGAAGTTTGCTACGGCTTTGGGTATTTCCAACGTAGCGGCAAAGGCGTTAATGGCGACCTTAACCCTTGGCCTTTCAGTAGCGATTACCGCCGCGATAGCCTTAATTTCCAAATTCATATCCAAGAACCGGGAAGCAAAGAAGGCGCAAGAAGAATTTTAATAACAAAGTGGTAGAAGCTGCCGCCGAACCGGTTACGGCAATTATCGAACTGTCTAATGCTTGGAACCGGTTAGGTAACGATATGGCCGCTAAAAACAAATTTATCGAAGACAATAAAGACCGCTTCGAGGACTTGGGATTTTCCATAAAGTCAGTTAAGGACGCGGAAGATTTGTTAGTAGCTAATAAAGGCAAGTTTATAGAAGCGTGTTTACAACGCGCTAAGGCTTTGGCCGTGCAGGAATTGGCCGTAGAGAAATACAAGGAAGTATTAAAGGCCCAGCAGGAGTTAGAGGCCACTCCGAAAGCGTATGTATCGAAGAAAGGAACTTATAAGGACGGTTACGGCGTGGAGCGGGAAGGCGTTGTAATTGAAAAATCCCGCAATTGGCAAAAGGCCGAAGAAGCCGTAGCGAAAGCGGAACGGGAATACAACGCCTTGATAAACCAACAAGTAGAATTTACCGCGAAAGAACGCGAAATTTTGGATTCTATCGGGGCCGGTGCGAATAAAATTGCAGAAGGCAGTATAGAGGCTTTGGAAAAGACCATTTCCGAACTACGGAAGAAATACAAGGAAGCTACCACCGATAAGGAACGGGCCGAATTATTGGCGAAAATCAAAGAACAGGAAGCGTTACTTAAAAAGATGGATTTGTCCAGGCACGTCTTCCAAGACTACGCAAAAAGACCCGTTTACGGAGCAACTGGAAGCCCGGAAAAAGAAATATACGGAGTATTACAATTGGGTAAATTCCAAAGACGAAGTAGTACGCAATGCCGCACAAACCGAGTTCGCCGAGTTGCTAAAAGAAGGTAGTAGCTACTTGGATTATTTACAGCGGCAGCGGTCAAAGATTCTTAGTGTTATAGATGAGACCAGAGCCAAAATCGGGCGCAAAATGTTAGAAGAGTTTGGGAACGGAAATGTAGATTTGCTTTCGCGCCCAATGGTTAATGCTGCTGAGTTAGTAAAAAAAGGGTGGGAAGATGCCGGCGAGGGTATTGCTACCGTATTTAGTTCTCAATACGGAATTTTGGATAAAGACGGAAAGGAGGTAGAAATACTTGTTACCCCCATTATGCCGGACGGTTCTATATTATCTCCGGATGAGCTGGAAAATTATATTTTCAATCAATTACAAGGAGCTAATGATATATTAGCCGCCGATAACAAGGGTATAGTTATTTCTGTCGGTGTAAATAAGGACGGCAGTGCCGGAGATGTTTTACACCAATTGCAGGAACAATACTATATGACAGAGCAACTTAGCCAAGACCAAGAACAGATATTACAAAAGCTAAATAACGCCATAGCCACCGAAACGAAGGAAACCGTTTTAGCCGGCTTCGAAAAGGAACTTAAAGAACAACTTTCCGGAGCGCATTCCATTTTGGAAATGCTTAATATCTTGGATGAAAAGCGTAAGGCTTTGGCCGGGGACGGTTCCGACCTTGATAACGGTAAAAGCGATATTATTAAGAAGCAGCAGGAAGACGTAGAGCAAAAGGCCAAAGAGCAGACAAAAGCCCTGCTATCCGATTATGCGAGTTATCTGGGCGAAAAAATAACCTTCGAGCCAACTACGCCGAAAATAGCCGCCTTCTTAACGAGCAATTGGCGAAGGCCAAGACGGACGACGAAACGCCGTATAGCCTTGGAAGCCTTGGCGAATTTGGAGAAAGAGCGCAAAAAATACGCAAAAAGTTCGGGGAACGAAGACTACGACGCATTGGTAGAGGAATACAAAACATATCAGCAAAAATGCGCCGATATTTCCGCGCAATACGACGAAAAAATAGCATTGGCAACCCAGCAGAATAACGAAGAATTAGTAGCGAAATTGCAGGAAGCCAAGAATAAGGCCCTTTCGTCCGCAGCGTTGCAGGAATTGACCGATTCCGGGGCTTGGGAGCAACTTTTCGGGAACCTCGACGACCTTACTACGGCGCAAATACAGGCCCTTATAGATAAAATCGAAGCGCAAAAGGCCCAATTAGGCGTAGAACTTAACCCGCAAGACTTAGACGTAGTTTTAAGCAAGTTGCGGGAAGCCAAGGACGAAATACAGACCCGCAACCCGTTTAAGGCCCTTTCTACGGCTTTGAAGGACTATAAGAAGGACGCAAGTAAAGCGAACCTATCCGAAGTATTCAAAGGCGTAGGGGCTACGGCCGATTTGGTAAAAGGTTCGTTCGACGCGGTTACGGGTGCTATTGAGAAAATGGGAGGTTCTATGGACGACGAAACCCAAGCTATTTTAGGGGACGTAGGCGGAATTGTGGACGGAATAGGGCAAATGGCACAGGGGTACGCAACTATGAACCCGGCCCAAATGATACAGGGAGCCGTAGGTATGCTAACTTCCGTCTTTGACCTGTTCAACTCCCGCGACCGTAAGGCCGAACGAGCCATTAAGAAACACGCTGCTGCCGTCGAAGAATTGGAACGCGCCTACAAAGCACTTGAACACGCCGTAGATAAGGCGTTAGGCGAATCGGTTTACGATAACCAAAAGGCCCTTATTAACAATATGCGCGAACAACGCGCGCACTTGCGGGCTATGTGGGAAGCGGAAGAAAGCAAGAAAAAAACCGATAGTGGTAAGGTAAACCAATATAAGGAGCAGTACGAAGAATTAGGCCGCCAAATCGAAGACACCATAGCCGAAATTACGGAAAGCGTAACGCAGACTTCGGCAAAGGACTTGGCTACGCAATTGTCCGACGCGATAGCCGAAGCCTACTCCGACGGCTTCAACAGCGACAAAGTAAAAAGCGCGATTGAAAAGGTTACGAACCAGGTATTAGGTAATGCCGTAAAGAACGCCTTAAAAAAACAATTCCTCGAACAGCAGCTACAAAATGCCGTAAAGCAGTTGCAGCGCGATATGGGTTTTGACGATGAAGGCGGCGGTTCCTTCGACGGCTTGACCCCGGAAGAACAGCAACGGTTTAAGGATAGAGTAAACTCAATAGCCCAAGGGTACGCCGAAGCCTTGAAGTTGTACGAAGATTTGTTTAAGGACTTGGACGATAACGGCGACCCTACTACGAGCCTATCCGGTGCAATTAAGGGAGCCAGCCAAGAAAGTATAGATTTATTGGCCGGACAAACGAACGCCGTACGTGTAAACCAAGTGCAGGAAATAGAAATCTTGCGCCAGCAGCTTATACACCTTGCCAACATCGACGGCAAATTAAGCGTATCGAACCGGTACCTTGAACAGATAGAAAAGAATACTTCGGGAAGCGCGTCCGACCCGTTACGGGCGCAAGGAATAACAATGTAGCGATATGGAAGTAAATAAACGATTGGCCCGCGACGCCAAAAAGAAAGGCATTTGCGAAGAATGGTACGGCCGCCTTATAGATACCAAAGGGAAAGACGAACTTATTAAAATGTACCTTGAAGGTATCGACTTTTGCCTAAGCAACGAGTACCCCAGCAACGAATTTATACGCCAGCACTTCGTAGGTGCTTGCGAAGCCTACGGCGTGTTCCTCGACCAAGCTATTACGGCCGGAAACTTCCGGCACGTAGTAGCCCTTGGCCGTTGCGAGGGTACCGCCACTTACGACGGTTGGAACGTAGGGCAGGTATTCGCAAAGCACCAAAGCCGGTTAAAGGTTCTTGCTACCGGTAATTCCTTCGTAATGGTAGACGTATTCGACGATACCACCGTAGAAGTAGAAGCACGGGATAACGCGAAGATTTGCGTAAACCACTACGGCGGGAACTTGACGACTACCACCGGCGACGGCGAAGGTAACGCGATAATAAAAGTTATTCGAAAAACGACTAAAACGTATTGATATGGCAGACGAAAGTAACATTATCCTAAATATGCCCTTCGATGAAGCGGCCGGTTCTACCATTGCTTACGATTACAGCAAGACACGGGCGGACGGTACGGTAGTAGAAGCAGATTTTACCGGCGGAAAGCAAGGCAATTGTATAAAGTTCGACGGTAACGGGCATTGCGATATAGACAAAAACGTAATTCCCCTTACCGGGAACTTTACCCTGCTTGCCTGGTTGAAGCGTTCAGCCTTCCCGGACGGCTTTACAGGTAAGCGTATCGGATTCTTTGCCCGCTGGGAAGCCATAGAAGGTTATACGGAAGCGTGGTTTAACCTTGCGGCCGATACTTGGGGCTATTGGGCTATCGTCAAAGAGGGCCTAACAATCCGCATTTACCTTGATACGGCATTGGTGCAGACCATTACGCTACCCGCCCAGCCTACCGGTTTCGCTATCCTGCAAGACATCTATACGACCGCCAACGGGTACGGTTGTATCGACGAAGTTAAGGTATATAATACCGCCTTGCCGCAGGAAGAAATTACCGAAAGTATTGCTACGGTGGCGCAATTGGCTTACAGTATAGACGGAACCGATTTTAAGGCTTGGGATATTTATGTAAGCGAAAGTAACGGCCTTCTTGACCGTCCCAAAATG
>ENA-OQHF01001283-OQHF01001283.1-human-gut-metagenome-genome-assembly--contig:-NODE-1283-length-14134-cov-3.313986_pt1 | contig 14134 bp, 16 predicted proteins | sample MGYA00242559_ERZ504709 | MGnify/ENA primary metagenome ERZ504709 (study PRJEB26092, sample SAMD00036203) | human gut metagenome | host: Homo sapiens | study: EMG produced TPA metagenomics assembly of... | reverse complement strand
GGACACATACATTTCTTACTTCTTGTGAATAAATCATTTTAAAATCTCCTTTCAACTATTGTGTGTTTTTATCAAATAGTGCTTTTGTTATAAGTTTTAACACCATTATCCTTTTTTATTCTCTCATAAATAACATTTTTCGTTCAATTGGCACTACTGCTACATTTTTAAATTGTTTGGCCCGCTTTTTTATAGTCATTCTACTAAAGAATTTCCATTGTCCATAGGCACATAACATTTTCCATGTTTCATCTGCATCTCATCGATTTGGTTTCATGCCCATGTGGATGTATTTTTTCACCGCCTCCGGAGCAGCATCAACGGTCATAATAGTCTTATGCAGTTCTTCCTTACAATACCTTTTCGCATAGTCAAAAAGTAACCTTCCAGCACCTTTTCCCTGACACGGATCTGCGCACATAATAATTACAAATGTGTCCCCGCCTCTGAAGGGATATGGTTCCTTCCAGTTCTTCTTGATCAAATACACCGAACATCAGAAGTTCGCCGTTATCACAGAGCTGGTCAATATTCTCCTGTTTTAAATATTCGCGGAATGTATCAATTCCTTCCTGCTCATACACCTCGGCCACATCCATGCAAAAAACGCTCCAGATAATATCCAGAGCGTATTTCCTTTCCTGTTTTTCCAGTTCACGTACAATCATTACATGCCTCCCTGTGTCAACACCTGTACATTCTTTGCAATATAGTCGATCAGCGATACAACAGTCAGGATCAGTGAAAGCCAGATCAGAACTGTGCCAACGATATCGAACACACCTCCAAGATCTGCAATCAATACAATAATCATGAACATCTGGGATACTGTCTTAAATTTGCCCCAGTAACTTGCTGCGATGACAATTCCATTATCTGCAGCCACAAGGCGAAATCCGCTGATAATAAACTCACGGGCAATAATGATGATGACGAACCAAGCCTGTAATTTTCCTAACGGAATCATACAGATCATAGCAGAACACACAAGAAGCTTATCTGCTAAAGGATCCATAAACTTTCCAAAGTTTGTCACAAGATTTCTTGCGCGGGCAATCTTACCGTCCAGCATATCTGTCAGACTTGCAACGCAGAACAAAACTAACGCGATCCATTTATTTGCCGGTCCTCCCACATCAGTCAACATAAAAAACTACAAAAAACGGAACCATAGTAACTCGTAATACTGTCAGTTTATTTGGTAAATTCATTATATCAGCTCTCCTATCAAATCATATTCCAGTGCACCTGTCACGCGGACTCTTGCAAAATCTCCACTCATCAATTCTTCGTCTGTATTGATAAAGATCAAGCCATCCACATTCGGTGCATCTTTATAAGTTCTTCCTACATATGCATTTTCATCTGCAACTTTTCCTTCAATCATAACGAGAACTTCACGTCCGACCATATCTTCTGCCAGATCAAATGCGATTTCCTGCTGAAGTTCCATCAATTCTGCCTGGCGTTCTTCCTTGACTTCTTCCGGGATCTGCTCTGTCATAGTTGCAGCTGGTGTATCTTCCTCCGGTGAGTAAGTAAAAACTCCAAGTCTGTCAAATTCCATCTCATCTACGAAATCCTTCAGCTCTTCATGCTGTTCTTGTGTCTCACCCGGAAATCCTGTGATCAATGTGGTACGAAGAGAAATATCCGGGATCTCTTTTCGAAGCTTTTCAATAATCTCTACAAGCTGAGCTTTTGAAGTTCTTCTTCCCATTCTTTTTAGCACTGCGTCACTTTGCATGTTGAATCGGAAGATCCAGATAGTGACAGACTTTATTTTCTTCTTTAATCGTTTGAATCAGTTCATCGTAAATCTCCTCTGGATAACAATAAAGAATTCGGATCCACTGAATTCCGGATATTTTACAAAGCTCGCGAAGCAATTTATGCAAAGATTTCTCTCCATATAAATCCTTTCCGTATACGGTCGTTTCCTGTGCAACAAGAATCAATTCTTTTACTCCCTGATCAGCCAGGTCTTTCGCTTCTGCCAGCAGCTTCTCCATCGGAACACTGCGGTAATTACCACGAAGTTTTGGGATGATACAGTAAGTACAATGCTTGTCGCAGCCTTCGGCAATTTTCATGTATGCATAATGCCCGCCTGTTGTTACAAGTCTCTTTTCTTTTACATCTGGAAGTGCATCCACATCTTCCAGAACAACATGTCCATTTCCCGCAAGAGCCTCTTCCACCGCTTCTACGATATGATCATAAGAAGTAGTTCCAAGTACTGCATCAACTTCCGGTATCTCGTCAATAATCTCCTGCTGATAACGCTGTGCCAGACACCCGGTCACGATCAGAGCTTTCAGCTTCCCTTCTTTTTTGTACTCTGCCATCTCAAGAATGGTCTGAATACTTTCCTCCTTTGCATCATGAATAAAGCAGCAGGTATTAACAACAATAATATCTGCGTCTTCTTCTGAATCCACGATCTGATACCCCTTTTTATCCAAAAGTCCAAGCATGACCTCTGAATCCACCAGGTTCTTATCGCAGCCGAGGGATATAAATAAAATATTCATATAGTTCTCCTTGTATGTCTTATTTAAAAAGCAGATACCAGACGGTATCTGCCTCAGGCACACGGCACACCGTGTAATAATCTCTCTATTCGTTATCTTCAGACTCTTCTACTGCTTCTGCGTCTTCCTCTGAATCTTCTTCCTGAATATTCAAGAAATCTTCCTCTGCATTCTCCTCTGCCTGCTTTGCTTCCAGTTCCGCAAGTTTTGCAGCCTCTTCTTCAGCAAGTATAGTGATCTTTCCCTGATTCATCTCGCTGATCGCGATAGAAAGCGGCTTCTCACCCGGCTTTGTATCTACTAATGGCATAGAACCATCAATAATCTCTCGTGCTCTTTTAGCTGTAGCCATAACGATAGAATAACGGCTGTTAACAACCTTTGTCTCGCCTTCCTCAACGTCTTTATTAACGACCTTCATTAAGTCTGTGTAAGATGGATGTAACATGTACACTATTCTCCTTTCAACTCTCTCTTCATATGCTCTATAAATGTCTGATTACGGAAACATCTCTCATGTTCTCCCTGAATCAGATGATGCATCTCTTCCACGCACACATCTAATTCATCATTCACGACCAGATAATCATACTGATCCATATATTCTGCCTCTTCAATAGCGCGCTTCATACGCCCATCGATGACTTCCTGTGTCTCAGTCCCCCGTCCTTCCAGACGCTTTCTGAGTTCTTCTGCGCTCGGAGGTGTTACGAACAGTAATAATGTATTCGGAAATTTTTCTTTGACTTTCAATGCGCCCTGGATTTCAATCTCCAGGATTACATCTTTCCCTGCACAAAGTTGCTCTTCCACATATGCTTTCGGTGTTCCGTAATAATTACCGCAATACTGAGCATACTCGATAAATCCGTTTTTTGCAATATTTTCTTCAAATTGTTCTCTGGTACGGAAGAAATATTCTCTTCCGTCCTCCTCGCCTTCTCTGGGCTGTCTGGTAGTCATGGAAATGGACAACGCATAATTGTCATATTCCGATAACAGCTTTTTCACCAGTGTTCCTTTGCCGGCTCCGGAGAATCCGGAGATCACCATCAATATTCCCTTATTCTGCATCTTCTCTGTCCTCTTTTTCCTCTTCCGGCCACAGTGCCTGTGCTCTTCCCGCGATTGTCTCGGGAAGCAGTGCCGACAGAACGACCTGACTGTTCTCCATGACCAGTACCGATTTCGTCTTCCGTCCCTGTGTGGCGTCGATTGCCTGTCCGGTCTCCTTGGCCTTCTGCACCAGTCGTTTGATGGGTGCGGCCTCCGGGCTGACGATGGCGATGATCTTATCCGTATTTACAATATTGCCAAATCCTATATGGATCAATCGGTTCATCTGCTCACCTGCACCCATTTTCCTCTATTCAGTCTCCCCCATTCGCAAAACCGCACGATACATCGTGCTTCTCGCTGCTTCGCAGCTTGTTTTGCTCATTGTGGTCGGTGACTCTATTCGAGTCACCTAAAATCAAGCAAAACTGCTTTTTACATGCAAGCATGACAAAGCAGTCCCGCTTGATTTCATTGTCTTCCGAATAGTCACTCTAATCGTTAAAATAATAACACACTGGAATACAAAAATCAAGCTACTATGACAAATATAGCCACCTCTAAATGAGGTGGCTGATATCTGCCAGGGTCGGTACGCAGGCGTACAGACATTTTTTTAATTTTTCATCTGGCTGTGTCTGATCCGGCACCATCACGACCTTACAGCCGGCGCGGTAAGCACTCATGACTCCGTTGGGAGAATCCTCCACGGCCATGCACTCTTCCGGTGCCAGTCCCAGCTGCTTGCAGGCATAGAGATAAATATCCGGGGACGGCTTACCTTCTGCTACCATAGTGGCCGAAATCAGTTTCTCAAAATACGGCCGAAGTCCTGCCATCGCCAGATATTTTTCCGTCCGCTCCAGATCCGTCGCTGTGGCAACCGCTGCGGTGATATGCCTTTTTTTCAGATCTTCCAGAAGCTCCACGGCACCGGGCTTGCATTTGATGCCATCCCGGTCCAATGTTTCTTCCATCATCTCTTTTCGTTTGTCACGCACCACATAATAGTCAAAATCTTCACCGTACCAGTCCTTGAGCTGTCTGGGGGCAAAGGGGCGTCCCAGACTGCGCATCGTAAGTGCCTGCTCATCTGTCATGGTATACCCACAGGCTGCCAGTGCCTTCGGCCAGAAAATACGGTAATATTTTTCGGTATCGATCAGCGTACCGTCCATGTCAAATAAAACTGCCTGAATCATTGTTATTCCTCTGCGTCAGCCGTCTGTCCGGCATCTTCTGCTGCATCCGTAACATCAGTACCTTCTGCCGGGCTGTCCTTTGAATCACTTTCGTTTGTGCCGCTCTGGTCCTCGTCAGCTTTTCCGGCTTTCCGGTCACGTTTTGCCGCCTTGCGCGTCTTCCGGCGTTTTGCCGCTTTTTTCCCTAACAATACGATCAACAGGATCACGACTGCACCACCGACGATGCAAAGTACGATCAGCAGTGTATGACTGCCCTCGACCTCTACCGTGCGGAAGCTGCCGGGCACTTCCATGGTAAACTGTCTATAGCTGCCGATCACAGTGGATTCCACTTCCGTGTACTCTCCATCCTGTGCTACCTCTATGACAGTGTTATCCGCATCCTCACAGTAGACACGCAAGGTTGCTTCTCCGGTATAGTCCGGTGCATCCTCTTCCATGGAATTGGTCATGGATACTGTATAAGTATTTCCCTCTACCTGCAGATGCAATGCTGCATTGGGATAGAAGTTGCCTTCTGCCATAACCAGTGCCTTATTGTTATCGTTTTTCTCTGCGGAAGCAATGGATGCGGTCCATTCCTCATACTCTGCTTCCAGCACTTTATTACCGGTAATATCACTGAAATCATAATCCGGCCATACACCGTAATAGCCATCCTTCTCCGGTACTTCCGGAATCTGGTCTGCCGACAGATAATCCCCGTAACCGCATTTATAGGAAGCCACTTCTACACCATCCGCCTGGAAGGTAATGGTAAACTGTGAGAAAGCGTCCGGAACGTCTTTGCTGCAGAATTCCTGGTAGGACAACGGGGTAGCACCGCCCTGATAACCAATGCCGTCTACGCCACCGGCTCCGCCTTCCACATAATAGTTGCCATACAGAGTTCCATCATCACTGACTTTTCCGGCAATGCTGCCCTGGCCTTCGCCGGACATATCCAGATCATTGTACGCATAGCTGTAGAAAATATCACAGCCTTCTCCGGCAATACCTCCGATATTATTTTTACCGGTGATCCTGCCCATGCTGTAACAGCTGCGGATCGCATAGCTGGCAGATCCGGCAATTCCTCCCACATAGCTGCCTCCGGTACTCTCTACGGGTGCATAAGACTCACAGGAAATGACTGCGCCATATTCTGCTTTACCGACCACACCGCCGACATAGTCTTTTTTACCGGTCACGTCTCCAAGGTTGCGGCTGTCTCTGATGACTGCCTTGACCGTCTGCTCCACATCGAAACTCTCCGTTCCGGTTAAAGTGATATCGTCCTCAGGGTCAAAATCGTATTCCGTTGCCACCTGTCCAACGATACCGCCCACATTCGTATCGGCTTCCACCGTACCGCGGTTCACACATAAGGTGACCTTTCCCTTCTGGAAGCTGGAAGTATCATAGCGCGCTTCTTCGGTTCCTTCCGGTTCTGCGGTGTCATCCTCCGCATCGGGATCTCCGGGGTTCACCTCTTCCTTGCTGGCTGACTCATCCGAAGTATCTTCTACAGAAATTCCTTCATACCGGAAGAGATCATCCCGGATTTCGCTGACCAGATTCCGCAGAACTCTGGCCTGATCCATCAGCTCATCCATGTGGGCACTGGTGCTGTCTGTCCCGGCTTCCAGTACATCCCCCAACTGACCCAACTGGTCAAAAGCCTTGTCGAGCCTGTCATTCAGTGTATCCAGATTATCTTTGATACCGCCACTGCGATCCGTGAAAGCATTCGTCATGTTATCCAGACGCTTGGTGGCATTCTCTCCGAATTTTTTTCAGTGCCGATTTATAGCTCTCCGTATCGTCCGGTACGGTGATGGTAATGTTTCCGCCACTGACGTCATGATCGCCGTCGCCACCCCAGTTACCATTCCAAATATCATTTCCACTGATGGTAACGTCATGACTGTTGCCGTTATTCTTGTCATTATCCGCCTGCTTGTTCAGATCGTCATTCAGGACTTTCAGATCGTTGCTGACGCCGTTCAACTCTTGATTGTAAATATACCACAGATCATGAGCGGTCCCGGTCAGAGAACTTCCCGCATTGTTGGCATCCTTCAGGTTCGAACTGATACTCTTAGCAATACTGGATGCCTGTTTGCTATAGCTGCTCACATCTTTCTGGGTGGCATCCAACATATCCAGGAATTTGTCTGTCTCCGTATCCAGTTCCTTCAGCTTGTCACTGAGATACTGGATTTCCAGGAACGGCTCCATCTGACCCACGATACCGCCCACATCTTTTCTGCCCTGCACATATCCGGTGTTGGTGCAGTTCTGCAGATAGCCCTGATGCAGTCTGCCTACGATACCTCCGGTATTGTAGCCTACGTGCTGGTAGCCGATGGCACCGGAATTGGAGCAATAATAAATCTTACCATCCGAAATACCTGCGATACCGCCGGTGTCCGTATGAGCTGCCACATTGGAGGTACTGTTGATCTGCTCCAGATTGTCCATGGTGATATCTTCCAGATCATAAGTCACTTCCGTGCTGTACGTATTGATATTGCCATTGTTGCTGCAGTTATTCAGAATACCGTGGTTGTTGCCCACAATACCGCCTGCGGAATGATTGCCGATCACATTTCCGGAGGATTCACACCGACGGATCTCTCCGCTCTCGGCATTGACTCCGGCAATACCGCCGACATCCGTATCACCGACCACATTTCCGGTAAATTTACAATTTTTCAATGCTGCCATAGTTCACACCGACGATACCGCCGACCTGATCCTGACTTCCAGAGGGAGATACTTCCCCCGTGACCGTAAGGTTGCGGACTTTTGCTCCCTCCTGCACATAGCGGAACAATCCCACTGCCGAACCGTCTCCGGTCAGTTTCACATTGGAAATAGTAAAACCGCTGCCGTCAAAGATTCCTGCAAACGTAGGAATACTGAGTTCACCTGTCATGCTCAGAACAATGTCGTTCTGCAACACTACTTTTTTATCTCTGGACCAACTGTCCAGTACACAGTTCTCCACCAGTTTCCGCAGATCCTCCTCCGTGCTGATCTCTATGACTGCATAATCCTGCTCCTTTATCGTGCTGCTATAACCGCTGCCGCCTCTGTACTGCTCATAGGTCAAAGTTTCTGCTGCATAGGCGGTGGCCGGTGTCTGCAGGATCAATGCTGCTCCCAGCAGGAAACATAATAATCTCTTACTGTTCATCTTCTGTTCCCTCGCTTTCTGCTGTTTTTTCTTTATCCGAAGCTTTCTTATCCGCAGCTTCTGTATCTGCTCCGGTTGCTTTCTGTCCGGCTGTCTCATCCTCCGGCAGCTCCTGTGCTTCCAGTCTGGGATAGCTTTCTTCCGGGGCATCGTCCCGCTCCTCCATCGTCACGGTATCCTTGGGACGCACCACCGCACCCATCTCACCATCAATGACACCGATGAAATCACCCTCCAACACACCATTGACATAACCCTTGATGTGACCGTTCATACGGATTCTTCCGGCGGAGGGCAAGGGCTTTGCCAGATCCCGTTTCAGTGTAAATGCTGTCTTCTGAATAATGATATCTCCGATCAGCAGTGTCTGCGGCAATGCCAGCAGTACCAACAAAATAGATGTCAGAGTACCACGACCAAGAGCCAGTCCGATGGCCGCTACCGCTGCATTGGAAGATACATAGCTGATAATAAATCCCGCAGATACCAGCATGGATCCGCTGGTAACAATGGTAGGGAACGCCTGGTTCAGTGCTTCGATGGCGGCTTCCTTGATCGGCATATAGGTCTTCAGATCCATGTAACGGCTGGTGATAACGATAGCGTAGTCGATCGTTGCACCCATCTGGATCGCAGATACTACCAGATATCCCAGGAAATATACATTTTCATTCAACAGATACGGCAATGAGAAGTTCATCCAGATACTACCCTGAATCGTTACAACCAACAGTACCGGCAGACCGGCGGACTGGAAGGTGAACAGCAGGATGATCATAACGAACAATGCTGTCAGCACCGTGATGATCGTATTATCCGTTGCGAAGGAATCGCCCAGATCCTTATCACTGGTGGCGTTACCGACTAGCAGAATGTCATCTATATTATAGAACTTTGCCACGGTATTACGGATCTGATCCAGTGCTGCTGTGGTCTCTTCTCCCTCATAAGGAACATTCAATTCCAGAACAAATCGGGAATTGTCTTCGCCCAGCAGCTGATCTTTCGCAATACAGATCTGGGAATAAGCATCCGTCAGAGTTTCTTCCAGATCATCGTCCAGTGTGATGTTGCCGCTTTCTTTCTGATCATAAATGAACAGGAACATATCAATAAACGGAACTTCGTATTCACTGACGCCACTGACCAGCGCACCATAATCGCTCTGATCCAGTGCATATGCCGAATACAACATATCCGCCACTTCAATATCCAGATCGATTAGTTCCGCAAACTGCCTGGGGGTCAGCTTATCCGTCAGCATATAGCCGTCCATGGCCTCGATATTGCCAAGTCCCTGACAGGATTTCACCACATCCAGCTTTTCCAGAGCTTTCAGTGTCTGTGCCTCTTTTTTCATAATCACCGTTCGGCACAATGACCGCCAGCTGGTTCACCATACCGAATTCCTTATTTACCATGCTGACGGAAAATTTATTATCACTCATAGTACTGGATTCCAGAGTGTTGGTATCGTACACGTAGTTTGCCTTATTGGACAGGAAAAATGCTATAATAACACCTACGATCAGAATAGGCGGTATGATGTAGCGGGTAGCCACACAAAACTTACCGACTGCTGTGATCTTCGGAACGAAGCTCTTGTGATGGGTGTTGTCGATGGCCTTGGAAAAGGTCAACAACAGTCCGGGCATCAGGAAGAATACAGCCACCATACTGAAAATAATGGATTTTGCCAGAATGATACCCATATCATAACCAATTCTAAACTGCATGAACATCATGGCTACCATACCGGAGATGGTGGTCAGGGAACTGGAGGAAATCTCCGGGATTGCCTTACTCAAAGCAACAATCACAGCCTCTCTGGCATCCTTGTCCTCATGTTCTTCCATAAAACGGTGGGCCAGAATGATGGCATAGTCTACCGCCAGACCTAACTGCAGTACCACCGCGATGGAGTTCGTAACAAAACTGATGGTTCCGAACCAGTAGTTCGTACCTTTGTTCAAAATAGCTGCCACAATAAATGTAGTCAGATAAACCGGGATTTCCGCATAAGTCGTAGAGGTAAATAACAATACGGCTACGATAACCACTGCTGCCAACAACAGAATGACGATCATATCATTATTCAAGTCATCCGCGTCACGCTCTTCCTGACCGATATCGGAAGAATAGTAAACATCATAATCGGACAATGCATCCAATACCTCATCCAGATGCTGCTGTGTAGCTTCCGTGTCTGCTTCCTCATCAAAAGTGACAGACAATAAAGCCTCCATGTCATGATAATGATCCTCGGTGTCATCGAAATCCAACATGCTGACACCGTCCATCTCCTCCACCTGATCTGCCAGTTTCTGTGCCTCGTCAAACGTCACGTTACAGATCAGGATCCGGGCGGAGCCATACGTGGTAAATTCCGAATCCATCAGATCCAGTCCCCTTCTGGTCTCTGTGGTATCCGGCAAATAAGTGGTCAGATCGTTATTAACCTTGACTCTGTTCATGGATAATACGCAAAATATGCATAAAACAATAAAGATCAGATAAAATCCTTTTCGTTTGTCTACAATGAGCGTGGCAAGTTTCATCATAAAGGAATTATCTTTTTTGTCTTTTTCTGCGTTGTCTGCCATAGTTCCCTCCTGCTTTTTCTCTCTTTGTACCCTTATTTATGTATTTGATTTTATACACCTCTAGTTTAAAATGTTTTTGAACATCTGTAAAGACTTACTACAAAGATGAGAAATTGTATTAATGTCATTTAATGAACTTGTGTTGATTTTCTGCCACATGCAAAATATAATAATGGGGAAGAAAAAGCAAGCTACAGATTTTTTGTGATTGTTTATTTTTAGACATTTTCGCGATGTTCGTCTATTATTTTAGAAAAAATTCAGATTTGTATTACATATAGGAAATGATTTCTTCTTTTCCCGGAAAGGCTGGTGGATTGTCTTATGGAAAAAATGGATCGCCGTGTGCGCAAGACAAGAGCTCTCTTATTACAGGGGCTGGTAAAAATGTTAGAAACCCATGATATTCAGGATATCTCCGTCAAGGAGCTGACCGAACTGGTGGATATCAACCGCGGAACCTTTTATCTGCATTATGATGATATCTACGATATGCTCCATAAAATCGAGGATGAAATGTTCCTGGAATTTAATGAAATCATGGAGCAGAAACCGGTCATTACCAATTCTCTGGCCTCTCAGGGGCCGTTGTTGGAATTCTTCCGTTTTCTGGACCGAAACAGGGATCTGGCCAAGGTCATGATCGGCCCTCATGGGGATCTGGCTTTCGTCAATCGCCTGAAAGATCAGATTGAAAAACGCACTCTCCAGGTTCTGGAAAGTGCGCAATCCGATGCTAATTATGAATATCTCTGCTCCTTCATCATCACCGGCTGTGTCGGTGTCGTAGAGACCTGGCTGAAAGAATCCAATCCCCAGTCTCCGGAAGAAATGGCAGAGATTCTCGGTGCCATGCTCTTACGTCAGCTTAATTTTGCTCCGGGGCCTGCATAGGCTGTGTCGGCTCCGGCATACCAACGCTTAAAGAAGTTACGATCTCACCATCCAGGAAGAAGGATACGGTATCACCTACCTGAAGTTCATCCAGAGTGGCATCTTCTCCGTCAATCGTAATGATCGTATCGTCATTGACTGTGATAGTCATAGTATCTCCGCTGAGAGTTAAGGTCATCTCATCCAGCATGTCTTTCTCGGGTTTCTGACCGTTGGGAGCTTCACCATTAGGGGCGCCGCCATTGCCATCAGGAGTCTGACCGTTCGGTGCTTCTCCGTTGGGTGCGCCACCGTTACCATCAGGGGCCTGGCCATCCGGTTTCTCACCGGTCGGAGCTTCGCCTGTGGGTGCCTCACCGCTGGGAGCCTGACCATTGCCGTCAGGGGCCTGACCATCCGGCTTTTCTCCGCTGGGTGTCTCACCGGTAGGAGCTTCACCATTGGGAGCTTCCGGCTTCTCTGCCAGTGCGATGGAGATCACATTGCCATCAATGGCAGTGATCTGGCCGAGATAAGATTCCACCTTCTCTTCACGCTCTCCGTGCTCTCCGTCGTACTCTCCGGTGCGATCGTCTCCTTCTGTTCTGCTGATTCACTTGCTACGCTCTCCGTACCCGCAGATGTTGTTCCTCCGCATGCCGTAAATCCCGTCATCACCATAGCAGCTGTCAACACTGCACACATTACTTTTGTATTCACCTGGGGTAAATTCCATCTTCTCATATTCTCATTCCTCCTGTTCCATTCATTCCTTAAAAAACTTGTGAATATTTACTTCCCCTTATCTGTCTCTTATGATAAAGGTCATCTGCGAAGGAATTGTGAGAAAAATGTGGTGATTCTGTGAATTTTCAGGCATGACATCCATGTCATGTATGCAGTGTTGACAGTGTCAAATCATGTGTCGATTTTGCTGTTTTGTTGTAAATATTCAAGGAATGCGGTACAGCCTTCCAGAACGTCATCGTAGGTTGTCCCAAAATCTCCCGTGTACCATGGATCCGAGATATCCCGTTCCGATCCCGCGTAGGAAAGCAGCTTCGCTACTTTCCCCTCCGGGTCTCCCCCGAATATCCGCAGCATGTTGCGGATATTCGCACCATCCATACCAATCAAATAATCATATTCCGCATAATCCGCTCTCGTCACCTGCCGGGCCCGCTTCCCCTCACAGGAGATCCCATGCCTCGCCAGCTCCGCCTTTGCCGGCGGATACACCGGATTCCCGATGCCGTTCCAGATTTCCTCTGTACTGGTGGCCGCGGAGGCAATCTGGAAGCGGGCGGTGAGCTTGGCGTCGGATACTAGTTTTTCATTACGAATTCTGCCATGGGGGAACGACAGATGTTGCCGTGGCAAATAAAAAGTATTTTTATCATCTTTTTATATCTCCATTTAAGTCTTGTATTTCTTCTCAAACACTTGATATTTCAGGGTTTTCCGACTTTTGAATTTTCCTTTCTTTTTAAGGTATCTTCTCAAATCTTCTCGTATTTTCTTATGTTTTTCCCTGCAATCTTGGTAAATCCGTTGGTAAAGCAAGCGTCCTTACCAACGGGCTTTTTTAACTATTCGCTATCCGATATACTTCTTCCTTTGCATCATCAAAATTTACATGGGTGTAAGTGTTCAAGGTTACACTGATGTCTGCGTGACCCATGATATACTGCAAGGTTTTTGGATTCATCCCGGATTTTGCCATATTAGAGCAAAAGGTGTGCCTGCATACATGAGGGGTAACTTTCGGCATCTGGATACGGTAAATTTTATTGTATTTCTGAATGATATGCTCCAGATACTTCTCCCAATGAAGGGCAACCATCGGCATATCGTTTTTATCCAGAAACAAAAATCCGGCATATCCTTCCACCATCGGCTCAACCTTTGGCGTCTTTCGGTTGGCAATGATTCTGCGAAAACACGCTGCAACAGCTTCTGTCATCGGTACATATCGAATACCTTTGTCTGTTTTCGGTTCTTCGATCACATACTGCATCTGTGCAGTACGCTGTAGCTGATGGTCTACCTTGATACGCATTTCTCCATACTCAATTTCTGAAACTGTCAGCCCACAGAACTCTGAGATACGAAGCCCTGTGTGAAAAAGAATATAGATTGCATCATAGTATCTGCTGAAATGCTTATCTTCCTGAATAAACTTCAGCAAATCTCTCTGCTGCTTTCGGGTAATCGCTTCTCTGGTAACAGAATCATTGACAATGACGGATGCAAGCTCAAATTCAAATGGATTTTTACGAAGCAGGTCATCATCGACTGCCATCTGAAATGCCGGTCTTAGAACTCCCCGGATAGAATGAATGGAACTGTATCCCCGTCCATCAATCTGCTGGAGCTTAATCAACCATGCCTTTGCATCTGACAAACGCACCTTATCAATTCGCAGATTCCCAAAACTCTCTTTTTTCAGCATATTGATGACCGTTTTATATCCGGCAACCGTATTGTGACGAACTCCTGTTTTCAATGAAACATATTTTTCTACCAGTTCCAAAACAGTATAGTTGCCGCCGTTTGTTACGATACGGTCAAACAAATCCGCTTCAATCTGTTTTTCTTTCTCACGCAGGGAAGGCTCCCGCTTCTTCCCTTTTGGCATTGGGTCATTCTTGTCCAAACGCCAACTGTATACATTTTTCTCTT
>ENA-OQHF01001282-OQHF01001282.1-human-gut-metagenome-genome-assembly--contig:-NODE-1282-length-14141-cov-3.482660_pt1 | contig 14141 bp, 15 predicted proteins | sample MGYA00242559_ERZ504709 | MGnify/ENA primary metagenome ERZ504709 (study PRJEB26092, sample SAMD00036203) | human gut metagenome | host: Homo sapiens | study: EMG produced TPA metagenomics assembly of... | reverse complement strand
TATCCCCTGTGTGCCTTGTTGAACGGCAGTCGGTCAAGACGCTCGTTGCGAGTCAGCGAGACCTCTCCCCCAACAGTTTGTTGCGATGCGGACATCAACACCCCTTTATCATTGTTTTCCTATTGTGTCGTGAGCTCGTTCAAGCCCGACGATGGCAGGCGATCACGCCGTCATCAATGCGGATAACGCGTCGTCATCCTGGAAAGCAATTCGAGTGTCGTCCGATTCGGATGCCGTTCCGGCTTCGGTCCACAAATCCGTTCCCGGCTTCCGGCTGTACCGGTAGACCGCCGCCGGCCTGTTACGGCCGATCCGCAGTTTCTCACCGGTGTCTTCCAACAGTCCGGAAGCAAGCATTTTACGGCGGAAATTCGCCAAATCGATACGCTGTCCGGCAATCGCCTCGTACACGTCATGCAGTTGGCTCAACGTGAATCGCTCGCCCACCAATCGGGTGGCGATGTCAGGCGATTCGATTTTGCCGCGAAGCCGGTTCATGGCGTATTCGACGATGGTGCGATGGTCGAACGCAAGTTCCGGAAGATGGTTGACGGGGAACCACTTGACGTTGTCCCCTCCGGCGAAGTCGATTCGTCCATCGGCCTCGCCCACCAGGGCCCAGTACACGATGGACACCATCGGCAGACCGCCATGCGAACGTGCCGGATCGCCGAACGTGTAAAGCTGCTCAAGATATTTCGGATGCAGCGACGTCGTCGATTCCAGTGCGGCATACGCCGACTGTTCCAATGAATGGTCGGCCCTCAGACCGCCTCCCGGCAACGCCCATTGCCCCAAAAAAGGCTGACGGACGCGTTTGACCAGCGGCATCCACAGGGTGGAGCCCATGCCGGACGAAGCGGCACCAGCGCCCACATCTGACTGCGGAACCGGTCCCAAAGCCAGAATCACCACGGATACGCCGACCTGCGGAGGCTGCTTGCGCCGTTCCGAGACATTGCCCATGATCAATTGATGGCCTCTTCCAATACTTCGAATTGCTTACAGGAAAGGAGTCTAACACTTATAGTCAACATGACTATAAGTGTGTCGAGTCGCTCATAAACACCAAGAGCCCCCAACGGGGCTCTTGCAAAGTTCAGGCCACGATGTCGTTGGCGATCAGCTCGCGGGCCACTTCACGGTATTCCTTCGCCGTCTTGTGGTTCGGCGCGTAGATGGTGATCGGCGCAGCCGCCACCGTGGAATCCGGCAGCTTGATGGAACGCGAAATCACGGAATGGAACACCTTGCCTTGGAACGCCTCGTAGATACGCTGCAACACCTCCTCGCAATGCAGGGTACGGGTGTACATGGTGACCAGCACGCCATACACTTCAAGGCTCGGATTGATGCGCGACTGCACCTTCTCGATGGATTGCATGAGCAGCGCCACGCCACGCAGCGCGAAGAATTCGGCAGCGACCGGAATGATCACACCGTCGGCCGCGGTCAACGCGTTCACCGTCAGCAGGCCCAACGATGGCTGGCAGTCGATGATGATCACGTCGTACTCGTCCTTGACCTGGCGCAGCACACCGGCAAGCACCTGCTCACGTCCCACTTCGGTGACCAGTTGCACTTCGGCGGCGGACAGATCGATGTTGGCCGGCATAATGTCGAGATTCTCGAAATCGGTGTGGTGAATCACGCTGTGCACGTCCATGCGCGGATTGAACAACGCCGTGTACACGGTGTCCTCCACCGCGTTGGCGTTGATGCCGAGACCCACCGTGGCGGCGCCTTGCGGATCGAAGTCGACGATCAGCACGCGCCTGCCGTATTGGCTTAGCGCGCCGCCGATATTGATGGAACTGGTGGTCTTGCCGACGCCACCCTTCTGGTTGCACATGGCGATGACCCTTGCCGGACCGTGCGTCTGCAGCGGCTCCGGTGCGGGAAACGTCTCATAATCACGTCCAAGCAAATCCGTAGGCATACCGTTTACCTTACCAACATCCTCGTGTCAAAAACTCCACTGTTTCCATGCTAGCCCATCATCGCCGTCAGAAACGGCAGCAACACATGCATCTCATGCTATCTTGCCCTTGGATGCGAGGTCAGATATGTCTCGATGAGGTTCTCCGGGCTTACATGCGTGTAGATCTGCGTGGTGGTGACACTCGCGTGACCCAGCAGTTCCTGCACGGTGCGCACGTCGGCCCCGCCTTGGATCAGATGCGTGGCGAAGGAATGGCGCAATGTGTGCGGATGCAGGGGCTTGTCGATATGCGCGCGTTCCCCGGCCGCACGGATGATCTCCCACACCGATTGCCTTGACAGTCGTTTGCCGCGCTTGTTGAGGAACAACGCGCGTCGTTCGGTGGGCCCTTTCGCCTTCGACTCGAGCTGCGGCCGTCCGTTTTTGAGGTATCTTGCGATCGCCTCACATGCGTAACTGCCGACCGGCACCAGACGTTGTTTGGAGCCTTTGCCCATCAATCTCGCAACGTTCGATTCCAAGTCGACATCGTCAAGATTCGCGCCGCACGCTTCCGACACGCGGGCTCCGGTGGCGTACATGAATTCCAGCAACGCCTTGTCGCGCAGCATCGCGGGATCATCGGGCATGTCCGCCATGCCTTCGGATTGAGGCCGATTCTGCGAGACGGGGATCGCGTCCAGCAAACTGGCCACCTCGTCCACAGTGAGCACGTCAGGCAGCGTCGTCGCGCCTTTGGGAGCCTTGACCTGTGCCGCAACGTCATTGGATACCACATGTTCGTTCAGTGCGAAGCGATGGAATGCATGGATGCTGGCCAGTCTTCGTGCCTTGCTGCGCGCGGATTCTCCGGAATCGTCAAGAAAGGCGATGTATCGTTCCACGTCCTGCGTGGTCACTGCATTAAGGTCTTGAATGCCTTGCGTCGCAAGCCAGCCGTTGTATTTGCGCAGGTCCGAGTCATATGCGCGCACCGTGGCTTTCGCAAGTCCTCGTTCCACGTCGATGTACGCGAGGAACTGATCAATCAAGCGTTCGATATCCGTCATCGTGGTCCTCCGTTTGCATCGTCATCATTTGTCGTGTCCGTTCCGTCACGTTCCCGTACGGAACGCGTTGCCCGCATGGAGGATTCCAAGGACTTTCGTTCCAAGTGGAAGCCGTCATTGGATGGAAATCAACATTCCGGAAAGTCTATTCAAAGTATCCGGTATGGGGAACGCGATACGCAAGAACCCCCGTCCGTTTGCCGGATCGGGGGTTCTGAAGTTCACAGGTGAACCGTCGGGGAAACTCAGGCTTCCTTCGGAGCGTTCACGTCAGCCGGAAGAGCGGCCTTGGCCTGCTCGACGATGGCCTTGAAAGCCTCCGGATCGGAGACGGCCAGCTCGGCGAGAGCGCGACGATCCAGCTCGATGCCGGCAAGGTGCAGGCCCTGGATGAAGCGGTTGTAGGTGATGCCTTCGGCGCGGACGGCAGCGTTGATGCGCTGGATCCACAGCTTGCGGAAGTCGCCCTTGCGAGCCTTGCGGTCACGGAAGTTGTAGTTAAAGGAGTGCAGCAGCTGCTCCTTGGCCTTGACGGGTACAGGCGGGAGGCGCTGGCCGCGGTAGCCGGAAGCCCTCTCGAGAACAACGCGACGCTTCTTGTGGGCGTTTACTGCGCGCTTGACACGTGCCATATTTGATTCCTCAGCTTTCTATTAAGTCTTTGTTTCTAAGCTCTCGCTATGCTCAGCGACCGAGCAGCTTCTTCATGTTCTTGCTCTGGGAAGTGGCCAGAACACCGTCGGCCTTCAGCTCACGGCGCTTACGAGCGGACTTGTGCTCGAGGTTGTGGCGCATTGCGGAGCCGGCGTGCATCAGCTTGCCGGAACCGGTCACGCGGACGCGCTTGGAAGCGGCGGAATTAGTTTTCATCTTCGGCATTGCTGCCCTCCTTGTTTGTTACTTCGTTTCGGAAGTCTTCGGTTTGTCGGATGCCACGGCTGCCTTGGCTGCGGCTGCGGCCGCTGCCTGGGCCTCCTGCTTGGCCGCCAGACGGGCGGCCTGGCGGGCCTGACGCTCGGCACGGGACTGATCGCCACGACGACGCTGCTCGGACTGGGTATGGACCTTCTTGCCCTTCGGCGCGAGCGTCATGATGATGTTGCGGCCTTCCTGCTTCGGAGCGAATTCGACGGTGCCGTATTCCTCCACTTCGCTGGCGAGTCGCTGCAACAGCTCGACGCCGCCGATCGGTCGGGACTGTTCACGACCGCGCAGCATGATGGTGACCTTGACCTTGTCTCCGCCGTTCAGGAAGCGCACAACATGGCCCTTCTTGACGTCGAAGTCATGGTCGTCGATCTTCAGACGGAAGCGAATTTCCTTGATTTCCGCGGTGCTCTGGTTGCGGCGCGCCTCACGAGCCTTGATCTTCTCGTTGTACTTGTACTTGCCGTAATCGATGAGCTTGGCGACCGGAGGCTTCGCGTTGGGCGCCACCTCGACGAGATCGAGGTTCGCTTCCTTTGCCAGGTTCAGTGCGACGGAAGTCGCGATGACTCCCACCTGCTCGCCGTTCGGGCCGATCAGACGCACCTGGGAGACGCGAATCTCGTCGTTAATGCGTGGTTCGTCGCTGATGATGACTCCAATCCTCATATTCCATGCAACGGAACATCCCTTGATTGGCAGTTTTCCAAAGTCTCGATTGTTCAAGGCATGCCAAAACGCATCACAACGCGCCGTAAACCCGTAAGAGCGGCTTACATATCTCACCGAGACGACCGGTGGAAGGCATCTGCCTGAACCCGAGGCCCTGAAAGGCTTCCAGGTGGGGATATCCCGCTTTCTTGATTTCTCAAGCCTTGTAGATAATACCACACCCCGGGACCAGCGCGTGTCGCACCGGTCCCGGGGTGTTCGTCACCATTCGGACGGCATCCGCCGTCAGGCGATGGCGATGACGTCCGGCTTCTCGCCGTCGTGCACGAAGTAGACGTCGTACCACGTCAGGAATGAGTACACGGTCCAGATCTTGCGGCGATCGTCGGTTTTGCCGGCATAGTTGTCGTCGATCATCTTCAGCAGCGCGTCCTGGTCGAAGAACTGGCTGACGTAATCGCGTTCGAACACGGAACGGACGTACTTGTAGAACTTCTCCTCACGCAGCCACTTCTTGATCGGCACCGGGAAGCCAAGCTTCTCACGGTCGTACCATTCCTTGGGCAGATGACGTCCCGCCGCCTGGCGGAACGCGTATTTCGTGTTCTCGTCGGTGATGAGGTACTTGGTAGGCACCTGCTCGGCCACGCCCATGAGCTCCTTGTCGAGCAGCGGCACACGCAATTCCAGCGAATGCGCCATGGTCATCTTGTCGGCCTTGAGCAGAATGTCACCCGGCATCCACTGATGCATGTCAAGGTACTGCTTCTTCTTCAGTTCGCTCAGACCCTTGCCTTCCACACGCGCATACGTCTTGTCGACGATGCTTTGCACGCTCGGCGCCTTGCGGTATTCAGGCTTGAGCAGCTGTTCGGACTGCGATTCCTCAAACACACGCGCCTGTCCGATGAAGCTTTCCTCGGCCGGCGCAAGATTGGCGTACAGATGCCATGCGCCCGGGAAGGTCTTGCCTTGCAGAACCGGGCGATCGCCTTGCGCGCGCCGGCTGGCAGATGCGTGAGCCAGCGAGTCACCACCTTGATGGGCCTGAATTTGGTGTGCACGCCGTAGTCGATGTATCCGGCGAACAACTCGTCGGCGCCTTCGCCGCTCAGCACCACCTTCACGTCTTTGGCGGCCAATGCGGACAGGAAGTACAGCGGCACGCAGCTCGGATTGGAGTCCGGCTCGTCGAGATGCCATTGGATGCGCGGGAACGCGGCGAACGCCTCCTCGTCGGTCAACGACTCGGCGGTGTTGTTCAGTTTGAGCAGTTCCGCCAGTTCGCCGGCCTGCTGCGATTCGTTGTACGTGCCTTTGCCGAAACCGATCGAATACGTGTGCTGCGGACGCGCCACGGCGGCGACGTAGCTGGAGTCGACACCGCTCGACAGGAAGGAGCCGACCTCCACATCGGCGATCTGGTGCGCCTTGACGGAATCGCACACCGTCTGGTCGATCGAGTTCACCAGCTCGCCCAGCTTCTGCTTGCCTTCGCGGAAATCCTCGTCGTAATACCGGTGGATGTCCATCTTGCCATCCCGGTACGTGAAATAGTGCCCTTCCGGCAGCTTGTAGACGCCTTTGAAGAAGGTCTCACCGATCGCCGGATACTGGAAGGTCATATACGGCTTCAACGCCTCGGCGTTGAGCTCCTTGACGAAATCGGGGTGGCGCAACAGGCTCTTGATCTCCGACGCGTACATGAACGTGCCGTTCATCTTCGCATAGTAGAAGGGCTTGATGCCGAAATGGTCGCGCGCGCCGAACAGCTCCTGCTTGTTCTTGTCCCAGATCACGAAAGTGAACATGCCACGTACGCGCTGCAGCAAATCCACACCCCACTGCTCATAGCCGTGCAGCAGCACCTCGGTGTCGCTTTTGGTGGTGAAGGTGTGTCCGGCCGCGATCAATTCCTCACGCAGCGTCTGATAGTTGTAGATCTCGCCGTTGAAGGTGATGACCTTCGAGCCATCCTCGTTGTAGATGGGCTGCTGGCCGCCGCCGAGGTCGATGATGCTGAGCCTTCGATGGCCGAGCGCCGCGTGCTCGTCGATGTAATGGCCTTCGCTGTCCGGCCCGCGATGCGCGATCATGTCGGTCATACGTTGGAGGACCGGGCATTCACGTCAATGGGCATATCGTTGACGAACCAGCAATTCCGCACATTATCTGCAATCCCTTCAAAACAAACTCGGTGTCAGTGTACCAGCATCCGCATGTCGAAAAACCGCCGCCGCGCCTCCGAACCGATTCATGCGTGACAATCTCCACAGGTTTCAGACATTTTAGGTATGCCGCATAGCCATGAAAATGACGATTCTTTCCTTTCGCCCGTCACGGCTACACTACCGGGTATGGATTCCCACGATGCCCGCACCTGCGTGATCTTCGGCGCAGGCGATTATTACGATGAGACCCCTGCGATTCCGGATGACGCCTTCGTCGTCGCCGCGGACGGCGGCCTCGACCACGTCCGAGCCTTCGGCATCGACGCCGATTTCGTGGTCGGCGACTTCGATTCGATTACCGGCGGACGCCCCACGCAAAACGACCACACCATCGCATTGCCTTCGGAAAAGGACGATCCCGACCTGCTGTCGGCTTTGAAGATCGGCTGGCTGCGCGGCGCGCGCACGTTCCACATATACGGCGCGCTCGGCGGACGAATCGACCATACGATTTCCAATATTCAGCTTATGGCGCTACTGGCCGACCGTGGCGCGACCGGCTACCTGCACGGCGACGGATCGATCGTCACCGCGATCTGCGACGGCGCGCTCGATTTCCCGGCGGACGACGCCGTTGCGGGACGCATGGTCTCCGTGTTCTCCCACAGCGATATCTCGACCGGCGTAAGCGAAACGGGATTGAAATACGAGCTGCACCACGCCGACATGAGCAGCACGTGCGTCAACGGACTGAGCAACGAGTTCCTTGCCGGCAGGCCGTCCCGCATCACGGTGGAGCATGGCACGCTCATCGTCACGTTCCCCATCGAGGCTCCCCTGCCGCACGTGGCGCGATGGCATGGCTTCTCCGGAGATCTCGGTGCATTGGACACGGACGTGTCCTCCGCGCTGGTCGAGCCAAGCGGCCGTTGAACGCATGCGGGACATGCATGTGAGCGTTCACTGAAAATCGCACTGCATTTTGGAACACGCGCCTCGGAACGTTGCCCTAAGTACAGGTGACGCACTACAGTGGACGGTGTTGGTAAACAATGGCTTCAGTGTGCCTGGCACACGCGTGGCCTACCCTAAAGGGAGAATTACATGACAGTTAAGATTGGTATTAACGGCTTTGGTCGTATCGGTCGTCTGGCTTTCCGCCGTATCTTCGAGCTGCAGGCTCGTGGCGGCCAGGCCGGTGACATTGAGGTCGCTGCAATCAACGATCTGACCACCCCGTCCATGCTGGCCTACCTGCTGAAGTACGACAGCACCCACGGCACCTTCCGTCATGACGATGGCACCCCGGTCGAGGTCACCTCCACCGACGATTCCATCGTGGTCGACGGCAAGGAATACAAGGTCTATGCCGAGAAGGATGCCAACAACATCCCGTGGGTCAAGAACGACGGCGTTGAGTTCGTGCTCGAGTGCACCGGCTTCTACACCTCCGCTGAGAAGTCCCAGGCCCACATCAACGCTGGAGCCAAGAAGGTCCTGATCTCCGCTCCGGCCAAGGACGAGACCACCCCGACCATCGTGTTCGGCGTGAACCACGAGACCCTCAAGGCTTCCGACGTGATCGTGTCCGCCGGCTCCTGCACCACCAACTCCATGGCCGCCATGGTCAAGCTGCTGGACGAGAACTGGGGCATCAAGGCTGGCTTCATGACCACCATCCACGCCTACACCGGCACCCAGATGATCCTCGACGGCCCGCGCTTCCCGAAGGCTCGCAACAACCGCGCCGCCGCCATCAACACCATTCCTCATTCCACTGGCGCCGCCAAGGCCATCGGCAAGGTCGTTCCGTCCGTGAACGGCAAGCTGCAGGGCCACGCCCAGCGCATCCAGGTTCCGGATGGCTCCGTCACCGAGCTGACCACCGTCCTGAACAAGGAAGTCACCGCCGATGAGATCAACGCCGCCTTCAAGGCCGCCTTCTCCGACACCGACTTCTACGGCTACAACGAGGATGGCATCGTGTCCTCCGACATCATCGGCGACACCCACGGTGGCGTGTTCGATCCGACCCAGACCGATGTCAACACCGTTGACGGCCTGACCATGGCTCGCACCGTCTCCTGGTACGACAACGAGTACGGCTTCACCTGCAACATGGTGCGTACCCTGCTGTACTTCGCCGAGATCTCCGAGTGAATCGGCGCGGAGTAATCCGCACGGTTCGTCTCTGAACCTCAGACAAAGGGGCTTTCGCTTCGGCGGAAGCCCCTTTTCGTATCCGAAACGCCACAACGGACACGTGGAAGGCTTATTATGGGCGGCATGGCAAAGAAAAAGCATGAGAAGGGCGCCGGTTCCACACCGGCCACCGTGCAGTTGGAAAAAGCCGGAGTTCCGTTCAAAACCTACGAATACGCGCATTCGAACGATCACATGGATGACGGTTATGGGGTTGAGGCCGCCACCAAGCTCGGTTTCGACGAGCATCAGGTGTTCAAGACGCTGATGGCGGACACCGGCTCCGAACGCGTGGTCGGCGTGGTGCCGGTCAGCGGACATATGGATCTGAAGGCGCTGGCCGCGGCAGTCGGCGCGAAGAAGGCGGCGATGGCCGATCCGAAGGTCGCCATGCGCGAATCCGGCTACGTGGTCGGCGGCATCTCCCCGCTTGGCCAGCGCACACACCACAAGACGGTGCTTGACGAAAGCGCGCTGCAATACGACGAAATCCTGCTGTCGGGCGGCAAACGCGGTTTCTCAGTCGGCGTCAATCCCAACGATCTGCTCAAGGTGCTCGACGCGGTAGCGGCGCCAATCGGCACTTGGTAAAAAACACGCCGATACATCACACCAATACATAAGTGGGTGGTCGGAACAACACGATGTTCCGACCACCCACTTGCGTAAGCGAAAGGTTCGCGCTATTTGCGCAGTTCCGCAGGAAGCACGAAATGCATGTTCTCCTTGATGGTTTCGATGGTGCTCACATCCTGGTAGCCAAGTTCTTGCAACGCTGCGACCACGCCGGAAACCAGCTCGTCCGGCACGGAGGCACCCGAGGAAATACCCACGGATTCGACACCTTCAAACCATGCGGGGTCAAGTTCCGAAGCATCATCAACACGATGGGCGCGACCAGCGGCGCCAACAGCCGTTTTTGAGGCGTACCGCGCGTTAAGTCCCTCCTGAGCGACTTCCATCAACCGCACGGAATTCGAGGAATTCGCGGAGCCGACAATCACCACGCAATCGGCTTGCTCGGCAACGAGCTTGACCGCCGCCTGACGATTCGACGTGGCATAGCAGATATCGGAGTTCGGCGGCATTTCAAGCCATGGGAAACGCGCTTTGAGCGCGGTGATCGTGCCAGCGGTCTCATCGACGCTCAACGTGGTCTGCGTAAGCAGCACCAGTTTCGTGTCAGGTTGGAAATCCAACGAGTCGACGTCGGACGCATGCTCGATCAAATGCACATGTTCCGGCGATTCCTCCACCACACCAACGGCCTCATCGTGGCCTTTGTGCCCGATGTAGATGATCTCGTAACCTTCCTTGACAAAACGCAGCACCTCGCGATGCACTTTGCTTACCAGCGGGCAGGTGGCATCGACCACATGCATACCGCGCGCCGCGGCCTCGGCTTTGACCGCCGGAGACACGCCGTGGGCGGAAAATACGATTGGGATGCCGGCTTCGGCGGCGGCATCGGGGATCTCAGCCAATTCCTGCACGAACACCGCGCCCTGCGCGGCCAAATCCTCGACGACATGCTTGTTGTGCACGATCTGGCGGCGCACATACACCGGCGGCAATCCGTCGGCACGTGGCGTATCGGCGGATTTGAGAATCGTCCGCACCGTCAGAATCGCCCTATCCACGCCGGCGCAGAATCCGCGCGGATCCGCCAGCACGATGCGTTTGCCCATGTCAAGCCGCCTTCCAATCGTATCCATCCATCACAACAGCAATCACCAATATTAAGGCACGGGCGCCGTCAATCGACATCGGCCGTCTTCATCCGCAGAATTTCCACACGACAAGCGCATCCATCACCACATCGTGAGCGGTAACATAGTAGCGGAAACACAGTCGACAACACTATGGAGTGATTTATGACCTGCACCAATCTGCCGCCACGCACCGGACAGCAATTTTCCATTTCGCATGGCGATTACCATGCCGTCGTCACCGAGTTGGGCGCGACGCTGCGCAAACTGACCTACCAAGGCGAGGACATCATCGTCTCCCCCGGTCCGGATGACATGGTGACCTGCTGCCACGGCCAGCTGCTCATCCCGTTCCCGAACCGCATCGAGAATGGCGAATACACCTTCGAAGGCAAGACCTACACGCTGCCGATCGACGAGCATGAGCGCCACAACGCCATCCACGGCTACGGCAAGCGCGCGTTCTGGAAGCTTGTCTCCCTTAAAGAGGATGCCGTGACCCTCAGCTGGCGCGCCCCCAACATGGAGGGATATCCGTTCGACATCGTGGTGACCGCGACGTACAGCCTCGCCGACGATGGCCTGCATCTGAACATCAGCGCCTACAACAACGGCGATGCGGACGCACCGTGGGCCTTGGCCATCCACCCGTGGCTCGCCAACGGCTTCAACGGATACGGCGATGAGATCGACGCCCACAACGCCAAGTGCAGCCTTACGCTACCGGCTCGCACGCATGTCACCGTAGATGAAAACCTCATTCCGACCGGCACCGAGCCGGTTGACGGCACCAAATACGACCTGCGCGAAGACACCCTACTTACCGAGCAGCCGTTCGACGATGCATGGACCGATCTGGAGCATGCCGAAGACGGTTCCGTCACGGCAGTGTTCACCCGCGCCGATGGCAAGAAGGTCCGTGTTGGCGGCGATGAAACCATCACTTCGTTCCAGGTGTGCACCGGTACCAAGTTCCCCGCATTCCAGCATCCTGCCGGCGTTGCCGTGGAGCCACAGACCGCCTACGCCAACGCGTTCAACACAGGCAACGAGCTGATCGTGATCAAGCCGGGCGAAACCACCAGCACCTCGCTGTTCCTCGGTATGGCCGAGTAAACATGCGAGTGAGCGTGATCGAGTGATCCAGTCGGTTAAACCGGCTGATTCCGGTCATATAAAAACCTGACGGATAAGTCTAAGTGGCCACCTATCGAACACCGGATTTGGCAAACGTCTCGCTCGTGTGCGATAATCCCGAAGGCTTATTAATCGCAAGTAAAGGAGTCCAATCATGGGCATGCGCGGACGTAAGCGCAAGGATCGTCGTAAGAAGGCCGCCAATCACGGCAAGCGCCCGAACGCCTGATCCCTGCCGGCGCGAATAGCGTCACAGAGCATGGAAAACCCCGCGGAATCATTACGGTTCGCGGGGTTTTCCCATATTCAGACGCTGATGCGGCAGGCGCGCCTCGCGTCACATCAGCGTGGCACTTGGCGCATGAAACGCCGCACGTCCTTCCAATTACTCGTCACAACAGTGGTCGAGTGTCGCCTCAAGCCTGTCGATCAGGCTTTGCGGCGCGTGTTTCGGCCGCAGGTACGCGCGCATCGCTGCGATCAGCGCACGTTCGCGTTCATCGCAACAGGTCTCCGGGTCGAAGCAGTCCCCGGAGGCCACGACATGCACGCTGGCATGCGTCACCTGCGTCACCACACCGTTCGTGTTGGTGGTGGTCGAAGTAATGGAGATGTGCCGTTCCATTGGTTCGCTCATGGTCGATCCTTCCCGGCAGTGGCATAGCCACGTTCCTTGGCGTAATTGGCAAGCTCACGTTTCAGCTGTGTGCGGGCGCGGTTGAGCCGGCTCATCACGGTGCCGATTTTCACGCCTTGTTCCTCAGCTACCTGGCTGTATGATTTGCCGTCGATCGCGGCGTCGATGAAAACCTGCCTGCGTTCCGGGGAAAGCCGGTTCAAAGCGGCCATGATCTCCTCCGGCGCGTAGGCGTCCAAGTATTCCTGTTCGGCGGATTTGAGCTGTTCGGAGGAATGTTCGGACGCGGAATACAGGTCCCAGTCATCGTATTCGCCGGTGGAATCGTTGGCGCGTTGCGGCCGTCGCTTGGCTTTGGCGTACTGGTTGAAATAGGCGTTGCGTTCGATGGTGGTCATCCAAGCCGCGAAATTCGTTCCTTCCTTGAAGGAGTCGAACGCCTTGAATCCACGTTCGAAGGTGTCCTGCACCAGATCCTGCGCGTCGTCGGGATTGTTGGTCAGTTTCATCGCCTGCCGGTACAGCGAGTCCACAACGGGCATGGCAAGCTTCTCAAACCGCGCGCGCCGGCCCGCCATGGATTCCGTTTCTTGTTCAGTCACACCCTCATTGTAACTTCCCCGACGTCACACGTCGTGCACATGGTTGCCGCTAAAATGGCTCTTCGGTATCCGCTCGGCGTCTCATACACAGGGAGAACACGAAAACATGGCTTTGACTCTGGAATCGGCGGCCCGACTGCTCGATAGGCACGGACTGCTGCGCGAAATCATCCGCGGCGATGTCTGGACGCTTGATCCGCACGACATCAAGGGATTCGACGAGCCGTTCTCCGCAATCACCTACGACACCCGCAAGGTGGAGCCGGGCACGTTCCTGTGCTGCAAGGGCCGTTTCAAGGCCGAATATCTGCAGGGCATCGACGAACGCGGCCTTGCCGCCTATGTGTCGGAGAACGACTTCTCCGACGCCACGCAAGCTCCGGGCCTTATTGTGGATGACGTGCGCAAGGCCATGGCTTTGCTATCGGCTGAATTCTATGGTCGTCCGCAGGACCAGTTGAAGGTGGTCGGCATCACCGGCACCAAAGGCAAGACCACCACCGCCTATCTCACGCAGGCGATGCTCAACGGCTGTTCCGGCGGCAAGTGCGCGCTGTTTTCCTCCGTGGACAATTGTCTTGACGGCCACACCTACGTGGAATCCGATCTGACCACGCCGGAATCCATGGATGCGTTCCGCATGATGCGCGAGGCCGTTGATAACGGCATGGAATATCTCGTCATGGAGGTCTCCTCGCAGGCCTACAAGGTGGACCGCGTGTTCGGTCTCACATTCGACGTGGCCGCGTTCCTCAACATCAGCCCGGACCATATCAGCCCGATCGAGCATCCGACATTCGAGGATTATCTCCACTGCAAGCGTCAGATCGTCAAGAACTGCCGTGCCCTCGTATTGGGTGCCGATTGCGCGCGCGCCGACCTCATCCGGCAGGACGCACGTCATGCCAGCGTTCCCGTCACCACGTTCGCGCTTGGCGGCGATTCCACGGCAGACGTCATGGCCGCGCCGGCGAATGACGATCACAGCCGCTTCTCCATCGTCATCGACGGCGCCTCGATCGGCGAGTTGAGCCTGACATTGGACGGCGATTTCAACTATGCGAACACGGCGGCGGCCGTCGCGATCGCCCGT
>ENA-OQHF01001279-OQHF01001279.1-human-gut-metagenome-genome-assembly--contig:-NODE-1279-length-14148-cov-3.035304_pt1 | contig 14148 bp, 10 predicted proteins | sample MGYA00242559_ERZ504709 | MGnify/ENA primary metagenome ERZ504709 (study PRJEB26092, sample SAMD00036203) | human gut metagenome | host: Homo sapiens | study: EMG produced TPA metagenomics assembly of... | reverse complement strand
TGTCGTATCTTTGCATCTCACCTAACTAACACCTGCCTTTTATGCATACCAAATATACCAACAGAGAAATATGGAAAGTGGCCTACCCTATCCTGATCAGCCTGATTATGGAACAGCTTATCGGCATGACCGATACGGCCTTCATGGGGCGTGTGGGCGAAGTGGAGCTGGGCGCCTCGGCCATTGCAGGAGTGTACTATCTGGCCATCTTCATGCTGGGTTTCGGCTTCAGCATCGGCTCGCAGATTCTGATTGCCCGCCGTAACGGGGAGGGCAACTTCCGGATGATTGGCCCCATCTTCTATCAGGGAATTTATTTCCTGCTGGTCATGGCACTGGTCATGTTCACCCTTTCCCGGCTGTTCTCTCCCTGGATATTGTCGCACGTGGTAGCCTCTCCCCGCGTCTGCGAGGCAGCGGTGAGCTACATCAACTGGCGGGTGTTCGGCTTCTTCTTCTCGTTCGTGGCCATCATGTTCCGGGCGTTCTTTGTGGGAACCACACAGACCAAGACCCTTACGCTAAACTCCATCGTCATGGTGATGTCGAACGTAGTATTCAATTATATTCTGGTGTTCGGGAAACTGGGATTTCCGGCACTGGGCATTGCCGGAGCCGCCATCGGCTCTTCACTGGCGGAACTGGTATCGATGCTCTTTTTCATCATCTACACCACACGGCGGATAGACTGTGCCAGATACGGGCTGAACCAGCTGGTCAGTTTCCGGTGGACGGAGCTGAAACGCATCATGAACGTGTCGCTGTGGACTATGATACAGAACGCGATTTCCATCAGCACCTGGTTCCTCTTTTTCATCTTCATCGAGCACCTGGGCGAACGTTCACTGGCCATCACCAACATTGTACTGTAACGTATCAAGTATCCCGTTCATGACCATCACAGCCTTTGCCTCCACCTGCAGTTCCCTGGTCAGCAACCTGATTGGCAGCGGAGAAGCCCGCTATGTCATGCCCACCATCCGGCAGCACGTACAGCTCTGCACCTGCATTGTCTGGCCCGTTATTCTGCTGATAGCCTGTCTGCCTACGTATGTGCTCCACATCTATACCGACATGCCCGATCTGGTAGAAGCTGCCGTCCCAACCCTCTGGGTACTCTGCTCCAGCTACCTCTTCCAATGTGCCGGATTCATTTTCTTCCAGTCCGTATCCGGCACGGGTGACACCCGCTCTGCCTTCCTGCTGGAGATAGTAGCCCTGACCTGCTACCTGATCTTCATCGTCACGGTCATCCTTCTTTTGAAAATGGATGTAGCCGTATGCTGGTTTGCCGAACACGTATATGCCGGAGCCATCGGCCTGCTGAGCTATCTCTATCTGAAAAAGGGAAGCTGGCAAAGGAAACAAATTTAAGGATATAAAAAAGGCAGGAGAGCGGTTCACTTTCCTGCCTTTTTCTATGTTTATATCTTATGTCTTCCTTAGAACTCACTGGTAAAATGGAACTTGATGTGCTTGAAGTCCATCTGTGCCATCTGAAGCACATAACCGCTATCGGCCAGGAACACATCGCGTCCGTCACGGTCTTTCGCCATATACTGATACTTACGTTTCTTGAAAGCTTCCAGTTCAGCCGGATCATCGCTTTCAATCCAGCAGGCTTTATACAAGCTCAACGGTTCCCAGCGACACTTCGCATTGTATTCGTTCTCCAAACGATACTGAATAACCTCAAACTGCAACTGGCCTACCGTACCGATAATCTTGCGTCCGTTGAACTGGTTGACAAACAGCTGTGCCACACCTTCGTCCATCAGCTGGTCGATACCCTTATTCAACTGCTTGGTCTTCATCGGATCGGCATTCTCGATGTACTTGAACATTTCCGGAGAGAAGCTCGGCAATCCCTTGAAGTGCAGCAGTTCACCTTCAGTCAGCGTATCACCAATCTTGAACGTACCGTTATCCGGCAAACCGATAATATCGCCAGCCCAAGCCTCATCTACTGTAGTCTTGCGCTGTGCCATGAACTGCGTGGGTGAAGAAAAGCGCATGGTCTTGTTATGACGCACGTGCAGATACGGCGTGTTACGAGTAAACTTACCAGAACATACCTTACAGAAGGCTACACACGAACGGTGGTTCGGGTCGATGTTGGCCGTAATCTTGAACACAAAGCCGGTAAACTTAGGTTCTTCAGGCTGCACCTCGCGTTCTTCTGCCTGTACCGGACGCGGACTTGGCGCAATTTCCACAAAACAATCGAGCAATTCCTGCACACCGAAGTTGTTCAAAGCCGAACCAAAGAACACCGGAGCCAATTCTCCTTTCAGGTAATCATCTACGTTGAATTCCGGATATACTCCGTCAATCAGTTCCAGCTCACTGCGCAACTTTTCAGCCAGCGGTGTACCGATATGGTTGTCCAAATCCTCTGTATGGATGTCTACTTCCACCTTCTCCGTCACCACCTGCTTGGAAGGCTGGAAAAGGTTCAGTTTCTGCTCGTAGATGTTATACACACCCTTGAAACGAGGACCACTCTCAATCGGCCACGTCAGCGGGCGCACGTTGATAACCAGTTCTTCCTCCAGTTCATCCAGCAAATCGAACGGGTCCTTAGCCTCACGGTCCATCTTGTTGACGAAGATAATCACCGGCGTGTTACGCATACGGCAGACTTCCATCAGCTTACGGGTCTGTGTTTCCACACCCTTCGCTCCGTCCACCACGATGATTACACTGTCCACTGCCGTCAAGGTACGATACGTATCTTCGGCAAAATCCTGGTGACCCGGTGTATCGAGGATATTAATCTTATAGTCATGGTAGTCAAACTCCATCACGGAGGTAGTGACCGAGATACCACGCTGCTTTTCGATGTCCATCCAGTCGGACGTGGCGGTTTTCTTTATCTTGTTTGATTTCACGGCTCCGGCCACCTGAATCTGTCCACCGAAAAGCAACAGCTTTTCCGTCAACGAGGTCTTACCGGCATCCGGATGCGCGATAATCGCAAATGTTCGTCTTCTTGCTATTTCCTGATTTGCCATATTTATTGTTTTAATTTTTTCAATACATTCTGCCAGACTGTCCATCCAGTAAGGCACTTCCACGCCGTAGGTTTTCTTCAGCTTGGTCTTGTCGAGCACAGAATAGTGCGGACGACAGGCTTTCGTAGGATAGTCCTCTGTGTGAAGCGGAGACACATGGCAAGTGGTGATACCTGCCAGACGATGGATAGCCTTGGTAAAATCATACCAGGAGCAGACTCCTTCGTTGCTGAAATGATAAATACCCGGCACGATACCCTTCTCCAGAGCCACAAAAATGGCCTGAGCCAAATCGCGTGCATAGGTCGGTGTACCAATCTGGTCGAAAATAACTCCCAGCGTTTCTTTCTCCTGTCCCAAGCGAATCATGGTCTTTACGAAATTGTTGCCAAACGTAGAATACAGCCATGCCGTACGAATCACCATCGTATTAGGACACTGCTTCAGCGCTTCCTGCTCACCAGCCAGTTTGGTAGAGCCATATACGGAATTCGGACACGGTATATCTTCTTCCTTATAAGGGATATGGGCTGTACCGTCGAACACATAGTCCGTAGACACCTGCACCAGCCAGCCGTTACGACTTTGTGCCGCCTTGGCCAGATAGCCCGGAGCCACATGATTCAGTTTGTCGCAGAGTTCCACGTTGTCCTCTGCCTTATCGACTGCTGTATAAGCCGCACAGTTCACAATTACATCAATCTGATGAGTCGAAACGAAATCCATTACTGCCTGCTCGTCGCAGATGTCCAGTTCTGCCACGTCAGTAAAGAAATACTCAAAATTCTTGTGTTCTTCTGCCAGCAGACGCATTTCATTACCCAACTGTCCGTTGGCTCCCGTCACTAATATCTTTTTTCATTTTCTGTGGATGTTTTAATCCAGTTCCAAATCACCTTCCTTATCCTTAATATAATATCCGGCCAGCATCGCCAGCAAATCACTGATGGCCTTCACTGCCTTCATGGTTTCTTCACTGATTTCCTTCTTCTGCAGCTTCAGCATCAGCACCCCATACATGGCATCGAAGCAAGTTTCCAGTTCAGGCACGTCCTTGTCGCCACCCTTGGCACGCAGTTCCACAATAAAAGGAAGCACCTTGTAATACGCCGCACTGTAATACGGGAATTTAGGCGAACGCAACAAACGCAGGTGCAGGTCGGTCAGCCAGACGATGATGTTCTTGTTAATCTGCACGTGTCCCTTTTCCAGCACTCCCTCCTGCTGCATCATGTTAATCAAGTCTTCATACCAGCGGGCCAGTTCCTTCTTCTGCTCGTCGGTAGCCGGATAAGGCTCGATGATATTCTTGCGGATGCGTTCCATGTCGCAGCCGTTGGCACGAATCAAGTCTTCCACCTGCCACATATACAGCAGGTATTCGGCGATATTCTTTTTTTAAGTTGTTGAGAAATATACATATCCTATCAAGAAAAAGATTTGCCGGCAATGGCCAGAACGATTCCCACCACCGCCGCTATCATGACCACGACACCAATAATGCGGTTGAGCACCCAGATGCCGCGCAAATTAAATCGTGAACGTACTTTATTGACAAAATAAGTAATGCTGAACCACCAGCCCAATGCTCCCAAAATAATGGCCAGATAACCCACTAACTGGAAACCGATGGGACTGCCCGGCATGACAAACGAAAAACGGGCAAACAGACCGATGAACAGGAAAATAATCAAGGGATTGGACAGGGTAACAAAAAATGCCGTTACGAAATTGTGCAGATACGTTCCGCGCGTACCTGAAGACGGACGAAGTGACTTCACCGGATTACTGCGGAAGGTATAGATACCAAAAGCCAGCAACATGATGCTGCCCACCACCTGAAGAAAAATATGATGCTTCAGGATGAGTTCGTCCATGAAACTCATTCCGTATCCCGTAATCAACGCATAGCAAATATCACTTAATGCCGCCCCGACTCCTGTCACGAAACCAAACCAGCGCCCTTTGTTCAACGTACGCTGAATACAGAGCACACCGACCGGTCCCAAAGGAGCAGACACGACAATGCCGATAATCAATCCCTTCAGCAACAAATCAAGTATAGTAACCTGTTCAATCCAATTCATACTGCAAAGATGCTACTTTTTTACGAAAGTACCTACATTTTTATACGATTATCATTAAGAGCATGTCTGAAAAAACAACAATTTAAGAAACCCTAAAGAGATAACAGGAAGACATTTCTACATTTTTTTAACGTCTCCCGGCACAAAAACGTATGTTTCCCTGTCGGGAAACGTAGGGTTCCGCCATGAGAAATATACGTTTCCAGTCAGGGAAACATAAAACAGGCAAGCCCGCTCTTTCCTCAATAAAGAGAGGTTTGCGAATTTCTATCACACAAAGAGTACAGCCAGAATGCCCAGCCCTACCGCCACAATGGTAGAAATCAGTCCTGGCATCATGAAAGAATGGTTCAGCACGTATTTTCCGATACGGGTGGTACCTGTGGTATCAAAATTGATGGCTGCCACCACCGTCGGATAGTTCGGGATGAAAAAATACCCGTTGACTGCCGGAAAGAGGGCAATCAGCATATAGGGTGAAATACCCAGCGCCATACCCAAAGGGAGCAAGGCACGGATGGTTGCCGCCTGACTGAACAGCAGGATGGACATGACAAAAAGCGCAATACCGAAAAGCCACGGCATATCGGTCACCAGACCGAATATATTTTCCTTGATGACGGCAATGTTGCCCGAGATAAAGGTATCGCCCATCCACGCAATACCGAAAATAGCCACTACTGCCTGCATACCCGCATTAAAGACCGAACTTTTGGCGGCCTTCATCCCACTGGTGCCGGTCAGCAACAGAATCAGTGCAGCTACCGACAGCATGAGCACTTCAATGATGTGCGCCATCTGCATCACCACTACCCCCTCAGAGGTTTGGAATGACGGACGAAGACTATCGATGGAGCCAAACAGCACGATGCCGACCGTGGCACCTAAAAACAGCAGTACGGAGGTCAGCGCCTTGCCAGGATTAGCCACTTCAGCTGTACAATAATTGGCACCCGACAGTTCGCCCGACTTCAAGCGTGCCTGATATACAGGATCATCTTTCAGCTCCTTGCCTACCCGCATGGAATAAATCGCACCGGCCAGTACACCCACCAAGGTGCAGGGAATGGAAATCTTCAAAATATCAAACAAGGTAATGTCATATCCGGCCAACATACTCAGCAGGGCTACCGTAGCCGCAGAAATAGGACTGGCAGTAATAGCCTGCTGGGAAGCAATGACAGCAATCCCCATCGGACGTTCCGGACGAATGCCCGTTTCACGAGCCACTTCGGCAATGACCGGAAGTACGGAATAGGCCACATGCCCCGTTCCGGCAAAGAAGGTAAAAAGGTAAGTCACCAGCGGACTCAACAGCGTGATGCGCTGAGGATGGCGACGCAAGATTTTCTCCGCCCATTTCACCATCAAATCCAGCCCTCCGGCAGCCTGCATGCAACCGGCAGCTGCAATCACTGCCACAATCATCAGCATCACATCAATAGGGGGAGTGGTGGGTTCAAGACCAAAGACAAAAGTAAGTACGGCCAGTCCCAAGCCCCCAAAGACTCCCAGACCGATGCCGCCTACACGCGCTCCGACAATAATTGCCAGTAACACAAACAGTAATTGTAACCACATAAACAAAAAGAGTTTTTTAATTTAAGGCGCAAAGATAGGCATATTCTGTGATAACTTTTATTTTTCTTCGTAATTCCGAGGATTTTCTCTACCTTTGTACCACTTTTAAAGCGCATTGAATATTCATTATAACATACAAGTGCTATGATTCTATTTTTCAGAACACCCACAAACAGTGTGATTGCCACGGAATGCAATCAGGAACTGAATGCTGAAGACGTCAAGAAACTATGCTGGCTGTACAGCGATGCCACTGTGGAAAACGAAGACAACCTGAAAGGATGGTTCATCGGCCCACGCCGTGAAATGATTACTCCATGGAGTACAAATGCGGTTGAAATCACCCAGAACATGGGTCTCAACGGTATCCGTCGTATCGAGGAATACTTCCCGGTGAAAGATGAAAACGCCGACCACGACCCGATGTTGCAACGTATGTACCACGGACTGGATCAGGAAATTTTCACGGTAGACATCAAACCGCAGCCTATCATATACATCGAAAACCTGGAAGAATACAACGAAAAGGAAGGTCTGGCGCTGTCACGCGAAGAAATGGACTACCTGATGAAGGTGGAAAAGGACCTGGGCCGCAAACTGACTGACTCGGAAGTATTCGGTTTCGCACAGATTAACTCTGAACACTGCCGCCACAAAATTTTCGGTGGTACATTCATCATCGACGGACAGGAAATGGAGTCTTCTCTGTTCCAGATGATCAAGAAAACTACACAGGAAAATCCTAACAAAATTATCTCGGCTTACAAAGACAACGTAGCCTTTGCCGAAGGTCCGGTGGTAGAACAATTCGCTCCGGCCGATCACTCTACTTCTGATTACTTCATTATTAAAGATATTAAGACCGTTATCTCACTGAAAGCGGAAACTCACAACTTCCCGACTACCGTAGAACCGTTCAACGGTGCGTCTACCGGTACAGGTGGTGAAATCCGCGACCGTATGGGGGGTGGTAAAGGTTCATGGCCGATTGCCGGAACTGCCGTGTACATGACTTCTTATCCGCGTACGGACGAAGGACGTGACTGGGAAAACATTCTGCCGGTGCGCAAATGGTTGTACCAGACTCCGGAACAGATTCTGATCAAGGCATCAAACGGTGCTTCTGACTTTGGTAACAAGTTCGGACAGCCGCTGATTTGTGGTTCTGTTCTGACTTTCGAACACGAAGAAAACAACGAAAAATATGCCTACGACAAGGTTATCATGCTGGCAGGTGGTGTGGGTTACGGCACACAGCGCGACTGCTTGAAGGGTAGCCCCGAAGCAGGAAACAAGGTCGTAGTTATGGGTGGTGACAACCTACCGCATCGGTCTGGGTGGTGGTTCCGTTTCTCTGTAGAAACAGGACGTTACTCTTCTGGTATCGAGCTGAACGCTATCCAGCGTGCCAATGCAGAAATGCAGAACGTGCTTACAACGTGGTACGTGCATTGTGCGAAGAAGACGAAAACCCAATTGTATCTATCCACGACCACGGTTCTGCCGGACACGTAAACTGTCTGTCTGAGCTGGTGGAAGACTGCGGTGGTCTGATTCACATGGACAAGTTGCCTATCGGCGATGAAACACTTTCTGCCAAGGAAATCATCGCCAACGAATCACAGGAACGTATGGGCTTGCTGATTGACGAAAAAGCCATCGAACATGTACACAAGATTGCAGAACGCGAACGTGCACCGATGTACGTGGTAGGTGAAACTACCGGCGACCATCGTTTTGCCTTCGAACAGGCTGACGGCGTACGTCCGTTCGACCTGGCCGTAGACCAGATGTTCGGCTCTTCTCCGAAAACTTATATGGTGGACAAGACTGTAGAACGTCACTATGAAAACGTTTCTTACGATGTCACCAAACTGAATGAATATTTGCGCCGCGTACTGCAGCTGGAAGCTGTAGCCTGCAAGGATTGGTTGACCAACAAAGTAGACCGCTCCGTAACAGGTAAGATTGCCCGCCAGCAGTGTCAGGGTGAATTGCAGTTGCCGTTGAGCGATTGTGGTGTGGTTGCCCTCGACTACCGTGGTGAAAAAGGTATCGCTACTGCACTGGGACATGCTCCGCAGGCTGCCTTGGCTAATCCGGAAGCAGGTTCTGTTCTAGCCGTATCCGAAGCACTGACTAACCTGGTATGGGCTCCGCTGGCAGAAGGAATGGACAGCATTTCATTATCAGCCAACTGGATGTGGCCTTGTCGTGCACAGGAAGGTGAAGACGCCCGTCTGTACAAAGCAGTGAAAGCATTGTCAGACTTCTGCTGCGAACTGCAAATTAACGTGCCAACCGGTAAGGACTCTCTGTCAATGACACAGAAATATCCGAACGGCGAAAAAATTATCAGCCCGGGAACCGTTATCGTTTCTGCCGGCGGTGAAGTTTCCGACATCAAGAAAGTGGTTTCTCCGGTCATGGTCAACAAACCGAAATCTACCTTCTATCATATTGACTTCAGCTTCGACCAGCTCCGTCTGGGTGGTTCTGCTTTCGCACAGTCACTCAACAAGGTGGGCGATGACGTGCCGACTGTACAGAATCCGGAATACTTCCGCGATGCATTCCTGGCTGTTCAGGAACTGGTGAACAAAGGCTTGATTCTGGCCGGACACGATATTTCTGCCGGTGGTTTGATTACTACCCTTTTGGAAATGTGCTTTGCCAATACAGAAGGCGGTATGGAAATCAACCTCGACAAGATTAAGTGCGATGACATCGTGAAGATTCTGTTCGCCGAAAATCCGGGTGTAGTTATCCAGGTAGCCGACAAGCACAAGGCAGAAGTCAAGAAGATTCTGGAAGATGCAGGTGTAAGTTACGTGAAGATTGGTGTGCCGACCGAAGAACGTCACATCCTGGCAACTCTGCACGATGCAACTTACCAGTTCGGTATCGACTACTTGCGTGATGTATGGTATTCTACTTCTTACCTGCTCGACCGCAAGCAGAGCATGAACGGCTGTGCCAAGAAACGTTTCGAAAACTACAAGCAGCAACCGCTGGAATTTGTATTCGACAAGTCATTCACCGGTAAACTGTCGCAGTTCGGTCTCGATCCGAACCGTCGCACACCAAGCGGCATCAAAGCAGCCATCATCCGTGAAAAGGGAACTAACGGTGAACGTGAAATGGCTTACATGCTGTATCTGGCAGGCTTCGACGTGAAAGACGTAACAATGACCGACCTGATTAGCGGACGTGAAACACTGGAAGACATCAACATGGTAGTTTACTGCGGTGGATTCTCTAACTCCGACGTACTGGGTTCTGCCAAAGGATGGGCCGGAAGCTTCCTGTTCAACCCAAAAGCAAAAGCTGCCCTCGACAACTTCTACGCTCGTGAAGACACATTGTCACTGGGTGTCTGCAACGGCTGCCAGCTGATGATGGAACTGGGACTGATTACTCCGGAAGACAAGAAGAAAGGCAAGATGCTGCATAACGACTCGCATAAGTTTGAATCCAACTTCCTGGGTGTAACCGTACCGATGAACCGCAGCGTGATGTTCGGTTCACTGAGCGGCTCTAAACTGGGTATTTGGGTAGCTCACGGAGAAGGTAAGTTCTCATTGCCTTATCCAGAAGACCACTACAACGTAGTGCTGAAATATTCATACGATGAATATCCAGGCAACCCGAACGGTTCTGACTACAGCGTAGCCGGTATCGCCAGCCAGGACGGACGTCATCTGGCCATGATGCCTCATCTGGAACGTGCTTGCTTCCCATGGGAAAACGCATACTATCCGCTTGACCGCAAAGAAGAAGACCAGATCACTCCGTGGATGGAAGCCTTCGTTAATGCTCGTAAGTGGGTGGAAGCCAACCGTAAAAAATAATCCAGTACGACCGGAACACGATACAAAGTGGAGGTGCACCTCAAGCGCACCTCCACTTTTTTTATCTTTTCTTCCGCACAAAGTCCGGGATTTCCTTCCCTACATCTGAATGGATTCCTTTATTCATTCCATAAAAAAACGGTACACAAATCTGACTGTTCAGATTTATGCACCGCCTGTATTCGAAGTCCCCTTACACGGATTTTCGTATCATATTCCCGCTTCGTTCGACTCTTATTGAAAAAGTTCCTTCAATTTCTCAGCCAAAGCCTCACCTCGCAAATTTTCACCAACCATCACACCGTCTGCATTAATCAGATACATTGTAGGTACAAATTTCACCTTATAGAGTGCAGCGACTCCTGTTTCATCTAGGAAGTTCGGCCAGGGAAGTCCCTCTTCTTTCAAAGCTTTCTCCCAGTCAGCCTTCTTTTTGATCGATAGAGATACTTACAATCTCAAAACATTTTTCACTATATTGTGCATACAGCTTCTTCAGGTTCGGAATCTCTTTCCGACACGGGTTACACCAGGAAGCCCAAAAATCAATCAATACATATTTTTTTCCTTGTCGCAATGTGGAAAGGGCTACTTCCTTTCCTGATTTATCTTTAACCTTGAAATCGGGTACCACCGTACCTTCTTTACCTGCCGGATAAAGTTCTTCTTTTACCTTCTGCCCGTAGTACGACTCCTTGGCAGCAGAAGACAATGCTTCATACCAAGGTTTCATATCTTCACTCAAATAGCTGGTAAACGAAATCATCATCAATGGCCCCCAGAATGAATCCTTGTTTGCCATGACTACCTGATGATACAGTGAATCTACAGTACCAAAAAGACTTTATCAGCTTCAGCCCTGGCTTTTCCATCCGCACTCTGCCGAAGCTCCTTAATTTTCGCCTGATCCTTTGATTTATAAGCAGCCATCATCAAGCTGTCAAAAGCAGCAAATTTACGGGCATTAAGTGCATACAATGAATCCAGGTAGGTACGCGCAGAAAGTAATGAGTCGTAGCGCGCACTCAGCGGAGAACCCTTTACCGACAAAGAAGACAGATTATAGGAAACTCCCCCGTCAGATTCCTTCTTGGCCACCAGCTTTCCCGTAACCTCCATCTGGGCATTTTCCAACATAAGATTACGTGAACCATACGCATCTTTCACCAATAAATGAAAAGCTCTCGGCTCTTCCATTTTTCCTGTAAACACAAATTGCCCGTTAACTACCGTCGTATCGGCAAAAGGCTGTTCACTGTCATGGCTTACCGGTACCAACTGCACATGCGTGCCGTCGGGCAAGCCTTCAATATTACCTTTCAACACATAGCCATCTACTTTCGGCTGACTGCCGCATGACAGCATCATCAAACCTAAAATGGCTAAACCAGAGATTTTCTTCATTTTCATAATAATGTTATTTAGATACATTTTGTTCTATCGATCCGTTTCCAGGATTATTAAGAGCTCCTGCCGGGAAAGGCATGGTCCATAAATGAGACGTCGGACTCAAACTATATTCCTTCCCCTCATAAGTTTTGATTAAAGTACTAGCATACGTACCTTCCAGATTAAAACGACGGGCGTCTGCAAAAGGAACAATAGAGAATATCAACTCATTATCTTTGGTACGACGAATCAGAGAAAGAGCCTCCTCCAGTGTAGCAGCTGTAGCCGGCTGATACTTATCAGGACGAATACGGGTTATCCGCACGGAATTCAGAGTATTCATAGATTCAGCATAATCATTGTTCTGAGCTAACCGAGCCTGGCATTCCGCTTTAATAAGATACGCTTCACAAGTTGTCAAACCGCCATGATTGAAGAAGCCAGACTCCAAAGCCTTGTAATATGTATCATTATTGTCTACCTTCAATTTCCAGCGTGAAAGGAAACGAGCATCTCCTTCTTCAAAACGTTCAGCTCTTTCTACCGGTATGTTGTATTCATAACTATCAAAGTTTGACTGTACTCCATAACGCAAATAATAATTTTCCACGTAATCATATTGCATAGGGGTAACAAATTTTGTCATAATTGTCCGGATCATCAATTGCCGCCTGATGTTCCTCATAAAATGCATTCCAGTCAAAAAGCTGATTATTCTGTTCCAATGCCAGGTTCGCATAGCGCAAAGCCTCGTCATAATTCTGCATCTGCAAGTACACACGAGCCAACAAAGCATAAGCAGCTCCCAAATTCGGATGAATAGCCGTCATGGATTGTGCTGGAATTCCCATCTCAATGGCTTCTTTCGTATCCTGTATGATAAAATCATACATTTCCTGAATAGAAACCTGCGTATAAGGAGCATCAATATCCGCACTGGCAATAAGAGGTACACTACGCTTCTCTGCTGCCGTAGCCTTGTCATACGTATCGGCATAATAATTAACCAGCACATCGTAACAAAGTGCACGTATCACTTTTGCATACGCCATCACTTCCTTTCGCTCTGCATCTGTAGCTTCTGTAGCTGTAGGTGCATTTGCGATAATCAGATTACAACTGGAAATAGCTCCATAAAGTACATAATAAGTCCCTTCATCCGCATTATTCAGCATAATACGGTCAGCCGATTCATCCCACATATAATTGGCCTGGCTCAAGCTCGGAGTATTCACCTTCGCATTTGTCAGATATACATCATTCAACAAATACAAGGCATTTTCTACAGGCGTTCTGCTGATGGTATACTGATCACGCAATAAAGCTTCAAAATCCGCCAAAGTCGTAGGTATCTTATTACCTTTCGGTGCAATATTCAGGTAATCATTACATGAGCTGCATAAAAAGCATGCCAATGTAATACAGAAATATATAATTCTATTCATAAGTTTCATATTACAAAATCGAGGTTAAAAATTCAGATAAACGCCACACAGATAATTAGGTTTCGTATATCCACCAAGCAAATACTTGGCATTACTGCTCTTGGCTACCATAAATACATTTTCCATACCCAGCATGATACGTGCATTCTTCAAATATAGTTTATGACACACACTGGCAGGTATACGGTATGTCAATGACAAATTTCTTAGACGCCAGTTAGTAGCATCAATCACGTTAATGGACGAATTGGCATACATGCTTTGGTAGTTATAGTTGTACAATTCACTCTCAGATGAAATATAGCGCGGCACATCTGTGTAAGCCTCATCGCCCGGTTCACGCCAACGATTCTCAATGTCTTTACTCACTACTCCCATACCAGAAGAGATAAAAGCTACATTGGTATTACGCATCTTATGTCCTCCTTCAAACAAGAACTGAGCAGCCAGTTCCCAGTTCTTCCAACGCAAATTCGTATTAATAGAACCATTGTAAACCGGTACGGTAGTTCCCAAATAAACCAAATCTTCAATCTCAGGAGGAGTCATATCGGTGTATAGATTTCCTTTGGCATCGTACACCTGAGGAGTTCCCGTTTCACTCAGTCCGGCCCACTGGTATCCGTAAATCGCATTGTACGGATTTCCCACACGAGGATAAGCCGTCGGATAATCAATTACCAAATACGACACAGGAGCTTCTACATTAATATAAGTTACCTTATTCTTATTGTAGCCCAGCACACCGCTGATATTCCAATTCCAGTCGTTATTCCGAATT
>ENA-OQHF01001278-OQHF01001278.1-human-gut-metagenome-genome-assembly--contig:-NODE-1278-length-14161-cov-2.956249_pt1 | contig 14161 bp, 11 predicted proteins | sample MGYA00242559_ERZ504709 | MGnify/ENA primary metagenome ERZ504709 (study PRJEB26092, sample SAMD00036203) | human gut metagenome | host: Homo sapiens | study: EMG produced TPA metagenomics assembly of... | reverse complement strand
AAAGAAGAAGGCTATCTGAAGATCGCCACGAATTCTTTTTCGCGGAAAAGGGCTTCAGACAGTGAGAAAAACAGAAATGGAGAGGAAGACGAGGTTTCCTGTGATACTGTGCTCCTGGAGGCGTTGCAGAAGCTGAAAAAGGGTGATATACTTCCTGTGAACGGTTTGAGTATCAAGGAGGGTGAGACTTCACCGCCCAAACGATACAATTCCGGTTCCATGATCCTTGCCATGGAAAATGCAGGACAGCTGATCGAGGATGAGGAGCTTCGAGCCCAGATCAAGGGAAGCGGGATCGGCACCAGTGCTACCCGTGCCGAGATCTTGAAGAAGCTTTTTAACATTAAATATCTGGCACTGAACAAAAAGACTCAGGTGATCACTCCGACGCTTCTTGGGGAAATGATCTTTGATGTGGTAAATTGTTCTATCCGGCAGCTTCTGAACCCGGAGCTTACGGCAAGCTGGGAAAAGGGACTCACCTATGTGGCAGAGGGCAGCATCACGGAACAGGAATATATGGACAAGCTGGAGCATTTTGTGCGGGTACGTACCCGGCAGGTGGAGGCAAGCAATTATCAGTATAACCTGCGGCAGTTTTTTGATGCGGCCGCTGTAAACTACAGGAAGCCGGAGCGAGCTTCCGGACAGGGAGGAAAGAGATCATCATGATGAAAGATTTTACTATCAGCAATATGCTGGATCTGAATGAGACCATTGCAGCAGAACTTTTTGAGGGAAAAACCTATCCGTGGGAGGTTCTTCCGGAAATCGGAGATTTCATCATTAAGCTTGGAAAAACACTGGATCCTTCTGAATATGAGGAGAAAGGCGAAAATGTATGGATCGCAAGATCCGCTACAGTTGCGCCGACTGCAAGTATCACCGGACCGGCTATCATTGGCAGAGACGCTGAGGTGCGCCACTGTGCATTTATCCGCGGCAAGGCTATCGTTGGTGAGGGCGCAGTTGTGGGAAATTCCACAGAGCTTAAGAATGCAGTGCTGTTTAACAAGGTTCAGGTTCCTCATTATAATTATGTTGGAGATGCTGTGCTGGGATATAAGTCCCACATGGGTGCCGGATCGATCTGTTCCAACGTAAAATCAGACAAGAAGCTGGTTGTCGTAAAAGACGGGGATGAAAAGATCGAAACCGGTCTTAAGAAATTCGGAGCGATGCTCGGAGATCATGTTGAAGTCGGATGTGGTTCTGTGTTGAATCCCGGTACTGTGATCGGACGGAATTCCAATATTTACCCGCTGTCACCGGTACGTGGATGTGTTCCTGCAGATTCCATTTATAAAAATGCAAAAGAGATCGTAAAGAAAAAATAAGAAACAGATTCTTCCGGACATGCATTTAGGCTGCACTTTTGAGAGAGTGCAGCTTTTTTTTTGATGGGGTGATGGATGTAACGGTATTGGTTGTGGAAGGCTGAACCGACCGGGAGAGGGCGGGATTAAGATAAAAACAAAAGCTGTCGAAGTATGACCAGTCCTATAATATGGACTGGGTAAAACCAGTAAAAGAAATATTTTGCTGATTTTCCGCGGATGAAGCCTCTTTTTCCATTGTACAGGTTAATGGACAGAAAGGCAAAGGAGGCTCTCCATTCATAGTAAAGCCAGCAGCTTCCGAGGATTGCCTGGCCTGGCTTATCGTTTCGCATATAGAACATGATCAGCAGGAAGATATACCCCCGCCATCCATAGTCTGCTTTCAGAAAAATGGAAACAACAAGCAGTCCCAGGATGCAGAGAAGCTGCATCGAAGGTCTGGTCTGGAAATATTCGATGGCACAAAAGGCCAGATATCCGAGGAAAAGCGTGAAAAACACATTTTGTCTTTCGTAACGCAGCGTATTTGTAAACATCAGATTCCACGGAATTTCTGAGAGCAGTGCAAAAAAAAGAAGATTTCTTCCATAGCGGAACCGGCTCCGTGTATGCCGGAAGCCTTCCAGCAGGAGAAAACAGAAGATGGGAAAAGCAGCCCTGCCGATATCGCGGAAAATAAGATATACGTTATATTCTCTGCCGAAAAGCGTAAACAGGATTTTCTGTGCGGGCTGATACATACTGAGCAGCACAGCTCCGATATGATCGATCAGCATGGTGATGACCGCGATCAATCTTCAGAACGCTTCCGCTGAGAATACGGTATTTTTCTGGAAAAACATAATCCACAGATGCATTCATGAAAAATATACCTCCCGGGTCGAACTTGCTAATATATTATCACATACATACGGTAGTTGCCAGAAATATTTGACAGTTGGGCATGCAATGCTGCCGGAATAACTACCAATATTATGCGTTTTATGGCAAAATTTTATCAAATATGACTGGACGAAACAAAGGTTTTGTGAGAAAATAGCGATAGGGTGTTATAGAACTTTTTTCTCAATAACATCGGTCAATCTATACTTGAAAGGAGTTTTAAAATGATTTATTCACGCGAAGTAGAAGAAATGTGTCCAGTGGCACAGGGCGTACATCATGGTGCCGCTCCGATCCCGGAAGAAGCAAAATGGGTTCAGGCAAAAGAAGTAAAGGATATCTCCGGATTTACACACGGTGTTGGCTGGTGTGCTCCGCAGCAGGGTGCATGTAAGCTTTCCCTTAACGTTAAAGAGGGAATCATCCAGGAGGCACTTGTTGAGACAATCGGATGTTCAGGAATGACTCATTCTGCAGCTATGGCTTCTGAGATCCTTCCGGGACTTACTGTTATGGAGGCACTGAACACAGACCTTGTATGTGATGCAATCAATACAGCTATGAGAGAGCTTTTCCTTCAGATCGTTTACGGACGTTCCCAGTCTGCATTCTCCGAGGACGGACTTGCAGTAGGCGCTGGTCTTGAGGACCTTGGAAAAGGACTTCGTTCTCAGGTTGGTACAATGTATGGAACTCTGAAAAAAGGACCTCGTTACCTTGAGATGGCTGAGGGTTATGTTACAGGTATCGCTCTTGATGAGAACGATGAGATCATCGGATATCAGTTCGTAAGCCTTGGAAAAATGACTGACTTCATTAAGAAAGGTGATGACCCGAACACAGCATGGGAGAAAGCAAAAGGTCAGTACGGCCGTGTTGCAGATGCTGTTAAGATCATCGACCCAAGAAAAGAGTAATTACACTTCGTAAGGTAAAAATATCAGGAGGTTACAGGAAATGGCTTTATTTGAATCATATGAGAGACGAATTGACAAGATCAATTCTGTTTTAAACAGCTATGGAATCGCTTCTATCGAAGAAGCTGAGAAAATCACTAAAGACGCAGGACTGAACGTTTACGATCAGATCAAAGGCATTCAGCCAATCTGTTTCGAGAACGCTTGCTGGGCTTACACAGTAGGTGCTGCAATCGCAATCAAAAAAGGCTGCAGAAGAGCCGCTGATGCAGCTGCAGCTATCGGAGAAGGCCTTCAGGCTTTCTGTATCCCGGGATCCGTTGCAGACACACGTAAAGTAGGTCTTGGACACGGAAACCTTGGAAAGATGCTCCTTGAGGAAGAGACAGACTGCTTCTGTTTCCTTGCAGGACATGAGTCTTTCGCAGCAGCTGAGGGTGCTATCGGTATCGCTGAGAAAGCAAACAAGGTTCGTAAAAAACCTCTTCGTGTTATCCTGAACGGTCTTGGAAAAGACGCTGCTCAGATCATCTCCCGTATCAACGGCTTTACATATGTAGAGACAGAGTATGATCCATATAAGAACGAGGTTAAAGAAGTATTCCGTAAATCCTATTCTGAGGGTCTTCGTGCAAAAGTTAACTGCTACGGCGCTAACAGCGTTCCGGAAGGTGTTGCTATCATGTGGAAAGAGGGCGTTGATGTTTCTATCACAGGAAACTCCACAAACCCGACTCGTTTCCAGCATCCAGTAGCAGGAACATACAAAAAAGAGTGCAACGAGAAAGGAAAGAAATACTTCTCCGTTGCTTCCGGCGGTGGTACAGGACGTACACTTCACCCGGACAACATGGCAGCAGGTCCTGCTTCCTACGGTATGACCGATACTATGGGACGTATGCATTCTGACGCTCAGTTCGCAGGATCTTCTTCCGTACCGGCTCACGTAGAGATGATGGGTCTGATCGGCGCAGGAAACAACCCGATGGTTGGTATGACAGTTGCTGTAGCTGTTTCCGTACAGGAAGCTGCTGACGCTGGCAAGTTCTAAAACACATAGGCTGAAAAGCATAGGAAAAGGCGCAAACTCAAGGGTTTGCGCCTTTCTTTGTGCCTGGAGAAAAATAGAACAAAATATTCTTAAAAAGTGCGGAAAAACAGTAATAGTGAACACGTGGCTAACATTTTTTTGGAATTTATGCGCCAGAAGAAAGCCGTTCAGAACAGGATGAAGGTAATTTGCGGAAATGCCATAATTGAGAGCCGGAGAAAATTATCATAAAAAGGAAGGACACATCATGCATGAGCAGATGTATCCTTCCTTTTTGAATTGGTTATTTATGCATTTTTCAGTGCCTGATCCAGATCTTTGATAATATCATCCACATTTTCGATACCGATGGAAAGACGGATCATTCCAGGAGAAACTCCTGCTTCAACCAACTGCTCGTCGTTCATCTGGCGATGTGTATGGCTGGCTGGGTGAAGGACCATAGTGATGGAAGCGGCAACGTGAGTTGCGATGGTGGCAAGCTTCAGACTATCCATAAAACGGACTGCTGCATCACGGCCACCGGTCAGTTCAAAGGAGATAACGCCGCAGGTACGACCATCCTTCATATATTTCTGAGCCAGTGCGTGATATTTATCCTCCGGAAGTCCTGCGTAATTTACATGAGAAACCTTTTCGTGTGCGTTCAGGTATTCTGCAATCTTCTGGGCGTTGGAGCAATGGCGTTCAACACGCAGCGGAAGCGTTTCCAGACCGAGGTTCAGAAGGAAGCAGTTCATCGGAGACGGAATAGAACCCAGATCACGCATCAGCTGGGAAGTAGCCTTGGTGATGTAAGCTTTTTTTCCGAACTGCTTTGTATAGATAACGCCGTGATAGGATTCATCCGGCTCTGTCAGGCCGTGATATTTATGGCCGTAGGCATCCCAGTCGAAGTTACCGCTGTCGACAATGGCGCCGCCTACCTGAACGGCATGTCCGTCCATATATTTGGTGGTGGAGTGGGTAACGATATCTGCACCCCACTCGAAGGGACGGCAGTTTACCGGTGTGGCAAAGGTGTTATCCACAATAAGAGGCACGCCGTTCTGGTGTGCAACGTGTGCAAATTTCTCGATGTCCAGGACGACCAGAGCTGGATTGGCGATGGTTTCTGCAAAGAGAACCTTTGTGTTCGGTTTAAATGCGGCAGCAATCTCTTCTTCTGTTGCATCGGTATCAACAAAGGTGCAGTCAATGCCAAGCTTTTTGAAGGTGACGGCAAGAAGGTTGAAGGTTCCTCCGTAAATGGTAGAAGCGGCAACAACGTGATCGCCTGCCTCGCAGATGTTGAATACTGCGTAGAAGTTGGCTGCCTGTCCGGAAGATGTCAGGATCGCAGCAACACCGCCCTCCAGATCTGCGATCTTTGCGGCTACGGCATCGTTGGTCGGGTTCTGGAGACGGGTGTAAAAATATCCGTCTGCCTTCAGGTCAAATAACTGGCCCATTTCGTCAGTGGTGTCATATTTGTAAGTAGTGCTTTGATAGACAGGAAGTGCACAGGGCTCGCCTTTGGATGGGGTGTAGCCGGAGTGGATACATTTAGTCTCTAAATTATAATTGCTCATAGGGATAAGTCCTTTCTGCTGTGGTTTTCGTATGAATTTAGCCGAATCAGGGAAGTTCTCTGCTTCAGATGCGGATATCCCATTGATCGGAATTAAGGAAGCTTCCTGTACTTCCGGATATTTCATTCCTGTATTATGCGTTTCAGGGATTTCTGAGGGAAGCTTTGTTCCTTACAGTTCGGCTAAATAAAGTATGAAAAATGCATTTGTATATTTTAAATAAAACTACATATAAGTATAACTCTTTATGTGTTGAAATACAACAATATTCTACATAAACTCTACTAGGGTATAAGGAAAATAAAATATTGCGTTCTGGTGCACATAATAAAACGCTATATGATCAACGTTTGTAATAAGCATAGTAAGTCATTTTATAGATGCGAAAATGTGAGTGAATGCCGAAAAAATACTGTAAAATAAACAAAATATGTGAATGAAGTAACAAATAGTGAAAATCGCATAAAAACAAAATGGATATTTTGTACAAAAAAGATATTGCGTTCACGTGCACAAGATGATAATATAACATCATCAAAAAGAACACAAAAACAGAAAACAATAAACAATAAAAAAGTGAACGGAGGAATTTAAAAATGTTAAGAGTAGGAGTTATCGGAATGCGGCGGAATGGGAAGAGATCATATCAGAAGACTGACAGAGAAGATCCAGGGAGCAGAAGTAGTAGCTGTTTCCGATGTATTTGAGGAAAGTGCCAGGAAAGCAGCCGAGATCTGCGGAGCAAAAGTCTATGCAGACAGTAAGGAGCTCATCAATGCAGAGAACGTAGATGCAGTATTTATCGTATCTCCGGGCTTCGCACATGTAGATTCTCTTCTTCAGGCGATCGAGGCCGGTAAGAGGATTTTCTGTGAGAAACCATTATGTACAACTGCTGAGGACTGCCTGAAAGTAGTAAAGGCAGAGGAGGCAGCCGGCAAACATCTCATCCAGCTTGGATTTATGAGACGCTATGACAAGGGATATCAGCAGATCAAGGAAGCACTTGCAACCGGAGAATACGGCGAGCCGCTGATCCTTCACTGTACACACAGAAATCCGGAGGTAGGTACCAATTACAATACACCAATGGCTGTGCACGATACCGCAATCCATGAGATCGATGTCCTTCACTGGCTTGTAGATGATGAGTATGAATCAGCACAGGTAGTAATGCCAAAAGTGACGAAATATTCCCACTCTGAGCTGAAGGATCCGCAGATCATGATGCTCCGTACTAAAAAAGGTGTATGCATTGATGTAGAAGTATTTGTAAACTGCAAGTTTGGATATGACATCAACTGTGAAGTTGTATGTGAGGACGGTGCACTGAAAATGGCACAGCCGGCTTATCCGTCTATCCGCAAGAATGCGGCAGTGTCCACTGCTATTGACACAGACTGCTTCGTGAGATTTAAAGACGCTTATGATAAAGAGGTTCAGGACTGGGTTGATAATGCAGAGGCAGGAGTGATTACAGGACCGAATGCATGGGATGGATACCTGGCAGCGATCACTGCAGATGCTCTTGTAAAAGCGCAGGAAACCGGACAGATCGAGAAAATCGTTTCAGCAGTTGAGAAGCCGGAATTTTATAAATAAATATATTTTACGAGCTCCACCTCATCAAGTGTGAGTTATCATACCAACTTATTGCTGCAGGCTTCCCCAATGAGTCTGCGGCGGCAGTTACCGGCAGGCTCCGATTCCGCTTCGGCTTTGTTGAAACTGCGGCGGAAAACCTGCCGGTGAGATTAATCAGAAAAATTGGCTGAAAAGTAAGAATATATGGAGGATATTGAAGATGAAATTAGGATTTAATGAAGCAACTGCACTGGAATGCAAAGGACAGTCTCTTGTGGCAGACCTGGAGATGTGCGAGAAATATGGTTTTGATTATATTGAGATCCGCTTTGACTGCGTAAAGGACTATCTCAAAGAGCATACACTGGAAGAACTTGCAGACTGGTTTAAGAATCATCATCTGAAACCATGGGCATACAACACTCTGATCTTCTTTAACCAGAGAGATGAGGCAGGGGAAAAAGAGATTGACGAAGAAGTTGATTTTATCCTGAAGGTTTCCAAAGCAATCGGAATGAAAATGCTGATCACCGTTCCAAGCTTTGATGTAAAAGACAAATCTGTCAGTGAGATCAAAGAAGAAGCAGTTGCACGTCTTCGTTATCTTTCCGATAAGGTTGGCGCGGATATGAAGATCTCCTTGGAGTTCTGTGGTGCACCGAACTGCTCCATCAACCAGTTTGGAACAGCCTATGATGTGGTAAAAGCAGTAGACAGAGATAATGTAGGCGTTACCGTGGATACCTTCCATTTCCATGAGATGTGCTCCCGCCTTGAGGACCTGAGAGCTGCTGATGGCAAGAAGATTTTTGCATACCATTTAAATGACTGTGAGGATCTTCCGCTTGGCTCCTGCGGAGACGACAAGAGACTGTGGCCGGGTGAGGGTGTTGTAGATCATGCAGGAATCGCAGCTGCACTGAAGGAGATTGGTTTTGATGGCGTTTGCACCATCGAAGAGTTCCGTCCGGAGTACTATGCAATGAGCCATGAGGACAACGTGAAAAAGGCTGCGGAAGTTACCAGAGACTTTGTGCAGAAATATTTCGGATAATTCATTCAGAAAGGTCCGACCTTAAACCGATAGGAGGTAGATACTATGGCTGGTAAGGGAATCCCTGAATTGTTGAATTACAAGCAGAAGGGGAAAGACTTGAATGAATTCATCAAGGTTCCGTTGTCGGAAAAGCTGGCATACTGTTTTGGTGATCCGGCACTGACCTTGATGTATACCATGACTACAACTCTGCTGATCTATTTTTATACCAACGTTGTTGGAATATCAGCAGGTGCGGTAGGAATGATCATGCTTTTGTCCCGTGTTTTTGATGGATTTTCCGATGTGCTGATGGGAACTATTATCGACCGGACTCATTCCAAGTATGGAAAAGCCAGGATCTGGATCTTAAGACTTGCGGTTCCTTATGCGCTGGCAGCGGTGCTTTTGTTCACCATGCCGCCAATGGGAAATATGGGAAAGATCATCTATGCTTTTGTTACCTATAATATCATGAATACGGTTGTATACACTGCTATCAGCCAGCCATTCCATGCACTGGGATCTCTGATGAGCCGTGACCGTCGTGAACGTGATGTGATCTGTAACATCCGCATGGTATTGTCGATCACAGCAAGTATGATCATTACTGCGTTCACACTGCCGCTGATCAATATCGTAGCGAATATTACCGGCAATCAGCAGATGGCCTGGATCCTGGTAACTGCCGGCTATGCGATCATTTCTGTCGGTGTACTTGTGAATACTTATATGGTCTGTACAGAGCGTGTTTCTGCAGCAAAACAGGAAAAGGAAGATATTCCTTTTGTGGAAGCATTTAAAGCAACCGTTACCAACCGGTATTTCCTTATCGCTCTGGGGCTGATGATCTTTTATACCGCATATCAGATCATTATCGGAACGGACCTTACCTATTACTGCCAGTATGTACTCGGAAATGTAGACCTCGTCATGCCTCTTTCCGCAGCTGAGAAACTGGCAACTGTGGCAGGAATTGCCCTTTTGCCGAAGGTGCTTCCCCGCTATGGAAAAAGAAATCTCATCTGTGTCGGCTGCATCCTGGGCGTTGCAGGACAGCTTCTGTTCCTGATGAATATTACCAGTGTTTCGCTTGGTGTTGTAACCTGTATCATGAGAGGTATCGGAATCGCACCTTTCTATGGTGTGCAGTATTCTCTTCCAAGCGATGCTATTGAGTATGGCCAGTGGAAAACAGGCAAGCGTGTGGAGGGGCTGATGTTTTCATCTATGAGCATGGGTCAGAAAGCCGGTTCCGGACTGACTTCTGCTATCATGGGAGGAATTCTTTCCGCGGCATACTTTGACGGAACAAAGGCGACAGCGGCAGAGCAGTCTGCAGAGGCAATCCGCGTGATCAAGGGATTTTATCTGTATGTTCCGATAGCGATCTGGGTAGTGATGTTTGTGATCGCAGCATGCTACCAGCTGGACAAAGTTTATGACAAAATGATGCGTGAACTGATCCAGAGAGAATCGGGAGAGGAAAGCGTCTCTGTGCCGGGTGAGATCCAGTCCATGCCGTCACCGGCAGTTTTCGGAAACCGGATCAACGTGGCGATCGGAAGATTGTATGGCAGCAGTGGAAGAAAGATCGCCGAGGATGTTGCAAAAGCACTGGACTGCAAGGTTTATGATCGTCAGATCATCTGCCTTCATGGCAGAAAAGTTCGGTATGGAAAAAGCAGATCTAGGAAAGTGTAAGGCAGTATCTGGATTCCTACAATTATGAGGATTCTGAGCTTACATTTTCTCCGTATGGACATTCATCGGCAGGTGCGGCAGCAGATTATACAGGTGTTCAGATGTTTGAGGTGCAGAGCCGGATCATCCGTGAGCTTTCTGAGAGAAGACCAGGTGTATTCCTGGAAAGATGTGCTAATTATGTGCTTCGTGGAGAACCGCATACATACAGCTTTTTCGTTTATGCAGATGATGATTACCGGGAAAAAGAGGGACAGGAATATTATAAAGGCCAGTCTCTTGGAGAACTGAAGAAGCGTGATCAGATCCGAAATGAATACTATGAGAAGTTTACCGGAATCCGCAGAGATGATCCTCATTGTTACGATATGGTGATCAATGTATCCAAAACAGGTGCAGCCGGAGCGGCCGGTTTGATCCTGGATTATATCCGGAATAAAGAAGAGGAAAAAGGAGGGAATGCATCATGAAGATCGCATTTGACGTAGATGTTCTTGCGAAACAGATGGATATCAACCGTATGGTCCATCAGGTGGCGGACTGGGGATATAAATATATTGAACAGTCTCCGCATCCGAGAATCAATCCGTTCTATAAGCATCCGTTGTTTTCAAAAGAATGTGAACAGGAATACAGACAGGCTCTTAAAGAGACTGGCGTTGAGATTTCGTCCTTTATCGTGGTGTATCGCTGGTCTGGTCCGACGGAGGAACAGAGACAGTTTGCAGTTGCAAACTGGAAACGGATGATCCAGATCGCCGGAGATATGGGAGTGAAGGTTATCAATACAGAGCTTTCGGGTGATCCGAACCAGCAGGAGATCTGTAATGGAATGTGGTTTAGATCCATGGAGGAATTGCTTCCGCTGATCGAGCGTGAGGGTATCCGTGTGGAGATCCAGTCTCATCCTTATGATTTCTGTGAGCTGAATAATGAGACCTGTGATATGGTGAAATCCTTCCGTTCTCCAAATCTTGGTTATGTGTATTCTTCTCCTCACGGCTTCTTCTACGATGAGGGCAAAGGAGATGTGCGGTCCATGCTGAAATATGCGGGAGATGAACTGACCCATGTACTTTTTGCGGATACCTTTAACCAGACCATGGACTGCAGATACATTTTAAATCCGCCGTGGCTGAATGGCCGTGGAAAAGCGGATGTGACGGTGCATCAGCATCTTGCAATGGGTGAGGGAGATGTGGATTTTGATGGTATTTTTGAAACATTGAGAGAAATGGATTTTGCCAGCAAGCAGCTGAAACCGGATGCACCGAAAGCCGGCGGCGATAACATTGCCTGCGTTTCCATGTTTGGTTTTCCGGAAAAGATGGATAAGCAGGCACCGGAAGCAAGAGAGAGGATTGAGAGAGAACTGCTGGGGAAATGATCGGGTAATCGCGGCAGATCAGAAAGAAAGCTGCAATAAATGAGCAGCTGACAGTACGCAGAATGGTGAAAAAGACTGATAAAATAATGAACGCGTGCAGAAACACGGTTTTCAGGATGAAAGTTTCATTGTGGAAACCGTGTTTTTTGATGCCTTTCTTTACAAAAAAACTTTACATATATCAAACAACTGTCTTGTCACATGTAAAGTACTGTGGTATTATGTGTAAGATGTTTTGAAAAAAAAGTTACATGATAATTAAAAAGCAGATCAGAAGCATCTGCATAATAAAGACTAGTACAGCAAAAGCAGGAATTCAAAAAAAGAAATCCTGCAGGAAAGGTGAAAGATAATGACAGTTGCAGAAGAAATCCAGAAATTAAAAAAAGAAAAAGATGCCATCATCCTTGCGCACTACTATGTGCGTCCGGAAGTGCAGGATGTAGCTGACTATATAGGAGATTCCTTTTATCTCAGCAAGATCGCTGCCAGCGCGAAAGAGAAGACGATCGTGTTCTGTGGAGTAGGATTTATGGGAGAGAGCGCGAAGATATTAAGTCCGGATAAAACTGTTCTGATGCCTGCCATGGATGCAGACTGTCCGATGGCTCATATGGCAACAGAAGAAGGCATCCGCAAGGTGCGGGAGGAATATGATGATGTGGCAGTTGTCTGTTACATTAATTCCACAGCTGCATTGAAGGAGCTTTCTGATGTATGTGTTACTTCCGCAAATGCAGTAAAGATTGTAAAAGCGCTTCCGAACAAAAACATCTTTTTTATCCCGGACAGAAATCTTGCACATTTTATTGCAGAACAGGTTCCTGAGAAGAACTTTATTTATAACGAAGGTTTCTGTATTGTCCATGAATTTATGAATCCGGAAGAAGTAAAAGCAGCAAAAGAAGCGCACCCGGATGCACTGGTTCTGGCACATCCGGAATGTCCTCAGACAGTTCTGAAACAGGCTGATTACATCGGAAGCACATCCGGAATCATTAAATATGCACAGGAAAGTGACAATAAAGAGTTTATCATCTGCACAGAATGTGGCGTTCAGTACAAGCTGGAAACTACCTGCCCGGATAAAAAATTCTACTTCACAGAAACCGTACCGGTTTGCAAAAACATGAAAAAAGTATTTCTGGAAAAAGTTCTCCACGTTCTGAAAACCGGGGAGAATGAGGTTCATGTAACAGACGAGACACGTGAAAACGCGAAGAGACCGCTGGAGCGGATGCTGGAACTGGCAAAATAAATAAAACACATTTGTATAAAAGATTTGTCTGAGTTGGCTGAAAAGAGAAATCAAGACAGAGAGGCGAAAAGCAATGAGAATTAAAACAGACGTAGTGATCGTGGGAACAGGTGTTGCAGGTATGTTCAGTGCCTTGAAGCTTCCGCGGGACAAAAAGATCGTGATCATCACAAAAGAGGATATGAGGAGCAGTGATTCTTTCCTGGCCCAGGGCGGGATCTGTGTGCTTCGTGATGAAAACGATTACGACAGCTATTTTGAAGACACCATGAAGGCAGGACATTACGAAAACAGAAAAGAGTCGGTAGACATTATGATCCGAGGCTCCAGAGACATCATTAATGACCTTGTCGGATATGGCGTGGATTTCAAGATGGATGGAGATGATTTTGCCTATACAAGAGAAGGTGCACATTCCAGACCGAGGATTCTTTATCATGAGGATATCACAGGAAAAGAAATTTCCGAAAAACTGCTACAGCAGGTTCTGAAGCTTGAAAATGTAACAATTCTGGAATATACTACCATGCAGGATATTCTTGTGGAAAATGGCAAATGTACAGGTCTGAAGGCAGTTTCCGCAGAAGCGAACAGAGCACGTCTTGAAGCTATGGAAGCCGAAGAAGCGGTGAAGACCCAGGAAGAGATCCAGCCGGGCGGAGAGATCCCGGTAGAGATTTATGCACAGGATACGATCCTGGCCAGCGGCGGGATCGGAGGAAGATATGCGCATTCCACCAACTATCCGCATCTCACAGGGGATGCTCTTGATATTGCAAAAAAACACAATGTGCGTCTGGAACATCTGGATTATGTGCAGATCCATCCGACAACGCTGTATTCCAAGAGACCGGGCCGCAGATTCCTGATCTCAGAATCGGTTCGAGGAGAAGGTGCAGTACTTTATAACAGCAAAAAAGAGCGTTTTGTCAATGAACTTCTTCCAAGAGATGTAGTAACAAATGCGATCCGGGAAGAAATGAAAAAAGAAGGAACAGACCATGTATGGCTTTCCATGGAAAATATTGATAAAGATACGATCCTGAATCATTTTCCGAATATTTATCAGAGATGTCTGGAAGAAGGCTATGATGTGACAAAAGAATGCATCCCTGTTGTTCCTGCTCAGCATTATTTCATGGGCGGTATCTGGGTGGATTCTGACAGCAAGACCAGCATGGACCAGCTTTATGCAGTGGGAGAAACCAGCTGCAACGGTGTACATGGCGCGAACAGACTGGCAAGTAATTTCCCTGCTGGAGAGCCTTGTATTTGCAAAATCGTGCAGCCAAAGCAATCTCAGCAGAAAAGAAAAGTGCTGCAGGTGCGGCGTGAATGCAGCCGGAATATAAATATCCGTATTATGAAAGACAGGAGTAGCCTTGCTTTGGAGAACAGGGCTGATGTGATAATTAAGAAAGAGAAGGTATT
>ENA-OQHF01001277-OQHF01001277.1-human-gut-metagenome-genome-assembly--contig:-NODE-1277-length-14175-cov-4.145501_pt1 | contig 14175 bp, 20 predicted proteins | sample MGYA00242559_ERZ504709 | MGnify/ENA primary metagenome ERZ504709 (study PRJEB26092, sample SAMD00036203) | human gut metagenome | host: Homo sapiens | study: EMG produced TPA metagenomics assembly of... | reverse complement strand
CCATATTTAATACAGATACGTTTGCCATCTTATATAGTCCTCCTTTCTTCTAAAGACCTACGCCTTTATCTGATCCTTTAACACTTACAAGATTTTTTAGGTCCGGTACTAGCACCTTTAACTAAAATAATGTTCTGATCAGCGTCAACTTTTACGATTTCAAGATTCTGAATAGTAACTCTTTCTGCTCCCATTTGTCCTGGCATTTTCTTTCCTTTGAATACTTTGCTAGGATCAGAAGCCATACCATTAGAACCTGCATGACGATGATATTTAGAACCATGGGCAGATGGACCTGATTTCAAACCGTGACGTTTGATACCACCAGCATATCCTTTACCTTTTGATGTAGCAGTTGCATCGATTTTGTCTCCTGCTGCGAAGATGTCAGCTTTGATTTCCTGACCTACTGTGTATTCTTCAGCATTCTCAAATCTGAATTCTCTTACGAATCTTTTTGGTGCAACTCCTGCTTTATCGAAGTGTCCTTTCTGTGGTTTGTTGATTCCTTTTTCTTTCTTGTCAACAAAGCCAACCTGAACTGCGCTGTATCCGTCATTCTCTTCTGTCTTTACCTGAGTAACAACACAAGGTCCTGCCTGTAATACAGTAACTGGAGTTAAAACTCCATCTTCGTTGAAAATCTGAGTCATTCCAACTTTTGTTGTTAAAATCGCTTTTTTCATTTTGATTGTTCCTCCTATTTAATCTACAGCGGATTATAACGCTTAACGTTGTAATCATCCTAGACGCTACAAGCTTAAGGGGATACCTCATTTACTCATAACCCTGTAGGGATTACCTATTTGTTTTTCATCTTGATATCGATGTACACACCAGCTGGTACTTCTAATTTAGATAATGCATCAACTGTTTTCTGTGATGGTGTGATGATATCAATCAGTCTTTTGTGAGTTCTCTGTTCGAACTGCTCTCTGGAATCTTTATATTTGTGAGTCGCTCTAAGAATTGTGATGATTTCTTTCTTAGTTGGCATTGGAACTGGTCCACTCACCTTAGATCCTGTCTTCTTAACTGTTTCAATAATGCTTTTTGCGCTTGCATCGATTAACTGATGATCGTATGCTTTTAATGTAATTCTCATTACCTGACTTGCTGCCATAAAAAAAGCCGCCTCCTTTTCGTACTATAAATGTTTTTGTAGCACGACAAGTGGTGACTGTACACTCCTCCGTGTGTATCGTGAAATCTACACACTGCGTCTCTATTCCGGACTACACCGGTGTTCAATAGATTGTATATTCGTACAGTGACTTGTCGCCAGTTTTAACAACTTGACATTCGCTCCACGGAAAACCTGCAAAGGCTTTTGCCTCTACAGCAACCTCACGCTTCAACGCTATCAAGGTCACAACATTTGCTATTATATATGATGTTTCAAATTAATGCAAGGGGTTTTTCGATTTTTTTTGCATGTTTTTGATAAAATACAAAATGTAGTGTTTTCTGTATGAGTATTACCGTTTTAGACACAAGATAATCTTGTTTTTTATATTTTTTTGCATAAATGAAAACGAGTTCTTTCCTTATTATATATAGAAAGAACTCGTTTTGCAATTCTTGTTTTGTTTTACTTATTCCATATTTGCATGTCTCTTGAACAGATCTTCACTGTTCTGGTTTGTGATTCTCATCAGATCCATTACCATTGCATCATATGTGATCCAGCTTAATTCTTCAAAGGAAGAGCCGGATGCCTGAACACTTCCTCCTTTATTCTGATCCACACATTTTTCTGTTACTCCAGGAATCTTAATGATCGCATCCGCCATAGATCCGATTTTATTTTCTGGGAACATGGTAAGAGTCGCTACTTTTGCTCCCTGATCCTTAGCTTTTTTTGCATTTGATACAAGACTTGCTGTATTTCCTGAACCCGATCCCAAAATCAGAAGATCACCTTCCTGAATTGATGGTGTTGTAGGTTCACCAACAAAATATACTGTATATCCAAGATGCATCAATCTGTTTGAAAATCCTCTTGCTGCAAATCCTGAACGCCCTGCACCTCCAACAAAGATTCTTTTCGCTTCTGTGATCAGTTTTTCTACTGATTCTAAACCTTCATTATCAATCTGCTTTGCATTTCCTTTTAATTCATCAAGAATCGCAAAAATATTCTTTGCTTCTGACATACCATAACCTCCTGACTGAGTTTCTTTCTATTTGTTAATACCTTTTATATCTTTTAATTTATAACATTGCTTCTTTGATCGCTTTTGCTTCTGCAACTGGATCTTCTGCATTTCCGATCGCACTTCCAACAATTACGATATCTGGTTTTAACTCTACGTATTTCGCGATTGTTTTGCTGCTGATTCCACCTGCTACTGCAATTTCAGCTTTCTTAGAGCTTTCCTTCATAACTTTCAGATCACCAATCGGTTCTCTTCCGACTGCCTGTGCATCTGCACCTGTATGAACTGCTAATACATCAACTCCAACTTCTTCAAGTTCTGCGACTTTTGCTGGGATATCTTCGATCGTGATCATATCAACAACTAATTTCTTTCCATAGTCCTGTGTTGCTTTGAATGCACCTTTGACTGTTAAAAGGTCTGCTGCTGCACATACTGTTACATAGTCTGCTCCTGCTTTGATTGCATTCTCAGTTTCTAAGTAACCACCATCCATGATCTTGCAGTCTGCTAAAACTTCTTTGTCTGGGAATTCTTTTTTCATTCTTTCTACTGCATTATTTCCTGCGTCCAGACAAATTGGTGTTCCAACTTCAATAATATCGATATAATCTTTTACCTTTTCTACAAGTTTGATTGCTTCTTCTGTTTTCATTTCATCTAAAGCTAACTGTAATTTCATTTCTTTTCCCTCCAGTCTAGTAATTCTTCATTCCGATCGGCACTGCCGGTTCTGATAAAAGTTCTTTTATTTCGTCATCTAAATCTACAATTGTCAGAGATGCTCCATTCATATCCAGCGATGTTACATAATTCCCGATATAAGTTTTCCATACTTTGTGCCCAGCCTTTGCTAACACTTTTTCTACTTCATCGTAAAGCACATATAATTCCATCACTGGTGTTGCTCCTAAACCAGAAAGCATCACTGCAACTTCTTTTCCTTCTTCAAAATCAAAATCATTTAAAATGGTTTCTGCCATTTCCTGTGCCATTTCACTTGCCGATTTTAATTTTTCCACTTTTGTTCCGGCCTCGCCATGATGTCCTACTCCAAATTCCATCGTTCCATCTTCGATCTTAAAATTTGAATGTCCTAATGCCGGGATCACACATGGTTCCAATCCAACACAAATGCTTTTTGTGCGGTTGACTACATTTTGGGCTGATGCGATAACATCATCAAGACTTCCGCCTTTTGCTGCTCTTGCTCCACCTACTTTCCACATGAAAAATCCACCAGCAATTCCATGTCTTTGTTCTTTTACTGCCTTTGGTGCAGATGCTACATCATCATTTGCAACGACATATTTTACTTCGATGTCATCATCTTCTGCCATCTGAACTGCCATCTTTACATTCATGTTGTCTCCGGCATAATTCCCAAATAATACTGCAACTCCTTCTCCCTGATCAGCATCTACGATCGCATCATAAAATGCCAGTGCAGGGGGAGATGCAAACACTTCACCGATTGCGACACTGTCAAGCATTCCGTCTCCAAGATAACCTACGAATGCGGGTTCGTGCCCGCTTCCTCCTCCGGTTATCACTCCAACTTTTCCTTTTTTCATCTCTTTCATGGAAATGACATGATCATTTTCTTCTGAAAATCTAACTTCTGGATTAGCCTTTACCAGACCTTTTAACATATCATCTACGATGAAATCTGGATTATTTACAAATCTCTGCATGTTTAATCATTCACCTTCTTCCAGCAATCTCAAGGATGCATCTGCAATCGCTTTTAATATCAAGTAACATGATGTTGCTCCTGCATCCTGATGTCCTCTAGATCGTTCTCCTAAACGGCTTGCTCTTCCTATTTTAGCTACCATTGTTTTTGTAGATTCCAATCCTTTCTCTGCCACTTCTGTCATCGCCTTTAATGCCTGTTTAAAATCTGACTTGTTGCTTTCATATGCTTCAATCGCAGGAGATAAAACATCGATTAATGTTTTATCTCCTGGTTTAGCATCTGTCAGATCAGATAAATTAGAATAGGCTTTACAAAGCATTTCTGACATAACCTGACTGTCAATGACTTCCATTTTTTTTGATGCAACACTAAGGCCTCTGAAAAAACTTCCATATAAAGGTCCCATAGAACCTCCGATTTTGCTGATCAAAAATCTTACTGATTGTCAGAAAACCTTGGCTCATATTGACACCATCTTTCTTTTCAAGCTCTTCCTGAGCAAAAGTCATTCCCTTGTTCATGTTAATACCATGATCTCCGTCACCAGCTTCTCCATCAATTTGACTTAGGTAATCTCTGTTTTCTTGAATTGTACTGATAACTTTATCCACTAATTTTATGCCATCTTTGTTTGTAAACTCCATTTATTTGTTTCCTCCAGTTTTAGAAAATACCGAAAAATGCTCCTACTAATGAAACTGCAACGATCATTAGCATGATAACAACCATGTTCTGGTTTTTCTTATTTAACCACCAGTAAACTGCTAATACCGCTAATAATGGTAATAATCCCGGTACAATTCCATCTAAGATATTCTGAATAACATATGGTTCATTTCCTTTACCAAATGTGAACTGAAGTGGTGTAGACAATTTCACATATGTTGATGATAATGCACCCATCATATAAATACCAAGCGCACTTGCCGCTGTTAATAACTGCTGAATCTTACCAGATCCTAATATACTACGTACAGATGAACGTCCTTTGCGATAACCAAATGCTGCAAAGTTTGTTCCGATGATCATCTGAATGATCGGCAATAATAATAATACGAAACATCCAATTGGACTTCCCTGTGCAGATAATGTTGCACCTAAAGCGAAGATGATCGGTTTAAATGTTGCCCAGTCTAAGGAATCTCCAACACCTGCCATAGGTCCCATTAATCCAGATTTAACACTCGTGATAGTTTCATCATCGATTGGGGCTCCTTTTGCTTTCTGCTCTTCCATGGCGATCGTAATACCATTGATCACAGATCCAAATACAGCTTCTGTGTTGTAAAATACCATGTGACGTTTTAATGCTGCTGTAAAATCTTCTTTTTTCTTATACAGTTTCTTAAAGATCGGGATCAGTGACATACAAAATCCTAACGCCTGTAAACGTTCATAAGAAATTCCTGTTTCTGCAAAAAAGTAATATGTTAACCAGCTTTTCTTGACATCTTTTTCTGTAATCTCTTCTGGGAGATATTCCTGTTCTAATTTCTTTTCTTCTGCCATAACCTTACGCCTCCTCTGCTTTTTTATTTGAGAATGTCATAACAAGTAAAATGACACAAACTCCGAATATTGCTGCTTCAAATACAGTAATTTTACTAACAATTACAAGGAAATATCCAACAAAGAATAATGGCATTAATTGTTTCTTTCCGATTACAAATAATGTTAACGCAAATCCTAATGCTGGAAGTAAACCACCAGCTACACTGAATCCTTCTGTTAACCATGTTGGTACTGAGTTCATGAAATTCTGCACTGCATCTGCTCCGTACATATTTGCTAAGAATGGCACTGGGAATCTCATGAAGAAACTTAAGATTGTTGGAAGTACTACGTTACAAATTACGATTCCTTTTGCATTTCCGTCTTCTGCGTATTTATCTCCCATATGTACAAATACTACATTGACTGTTTTTCTGATCTGATCTAAGAATACACCAAGTACTCCAACCGGTACTGCAAGTGTGATTGCCTGTGCACTTGTCATACCTGCACTTAATGCGATTGGAATAGCTATCAAACCTGCTAAACAATCATCCGCTGGAAGGTTTGATCCAGCAGCAACTAATCCAATATAAAGAATCTGAACAGCTGCTCCAATAATGATTGCCTGTTTGACATCTCCCATGATCAGACCAATCCATAATGCTGCTACTAATGGCTGACGTAATGCATGTGTAAATGCATATCCAACGTCAGTTTTCATGATCCAGTAATAAATTCCCGTAAAAATACTAACACCTAACATATGTTATCCCCTCACTTTCTTCGCCGCACCATCCAGTGATAATTTTTTCTCTTCTGGTGTTACCTGAAATGTTACTTCTGCTCCAGTATCTTGAATTGATAAAAGATCCTGTACATCTTTCTCATCAATAGAAATTCCTTTTACAACCGATGTTCTTCCATTTCCGCTTCCGAGTCCACCGATCTGTACTTGTTTAAATATAATTCCTTTATCCACCACTGACTTGCAGTCTTCGATGCCTCTGAACAGGACTAATACATTTCCTTTGTCATATTCACCGCCATTTGCATTTGCTACAAAATCATCAATAGAAATTACATCCACCGTCATTCCCGGAGGTGCTGCCATTACATAAATGTCAGCCATAAATTCGTCTTTTGACAATGCATCATTGACAACTACGATTCTTGTCGCAGAAATCTTGTTACTCCATTTCGTAATTACCTGACCGTGAATTAAACGAAAATCGATTCGAACTAATTTAATTCCTTCCATCATAGCCCCTTCCTTTCTTTCATTATTTTTCTGATATTTCTGACTCCATCTTTTGCCGCATTCATTAAGTCTTCTTCCAACTCATCACCTTTTAACATTCCTCGCTGCATTTCAGCTTCGATCAGCATTGCAAGGTTCAGTCCTGCAAGTACTGTATAGTTTTTCTCTAATGCAAATCTTGCTGCTGTGTTAGAAGGAGTTCCGCCAAATAAATCTGTTAAAATGATCGTATCATCTGGTGCCTTATCAAGCAGCTCTTTTAATTCCATCGCCAGATCCATAGGATCGGTACCTTCCATCAACGAAAGACTATAGACATTCTTAAGTTCTCCCGCGATCATCTCTGCGCTTCCCTTTACTTCCGCTCCTAATTTTCCATGTGTTATAAGAATTATCCAAGGTTTCATCTCTGTCTGCATACCATTTCCTCCTAAACTAATTCATGTTATCCTCTGGATTTTCCGCCTGTAATATTCATGATCGTTCCAGTGATATATGATGCATGATCTGATAACAAATATGTTACTAAATCTGCGATTTCATCTAATTTACCAACTCTTCCTAATGGAATTACTTTCTGATAATCTGTAGAAACACTTCCCGCTTCCTGTCCTCTTGTGTAAGCCAGTTCTTTTACATGTTCTGGATTTCCCATTGGCGTTGGCTCATTGATTCCTGGTGCAACTGCTACGACTCTTACATTATAAGCTCCTAATTCTTTTGCCCAAGATAATGTAAATGAATTTACCGCTCCTTTTGTTGCTGAATAAATATTCTGTCCTTTAGAACCTTCCATTCCAGCTTCAGAACTCATATTTAAGATTACTCCACTTTTTTGTTTGATCATAATTCTTGCTGCTGCCTGTGCACAGAACATAACACCTTTTACATTAACACCCATCATGAAATCAAAATCATCTTCACTGTTTTCATGGTTTGGATCACTATGATAGTAGTCTACTAACATCCTTGGTCTGTTGACTCCAGCGTTATTTACCAAACAATCAAGTTTTCCGAATTTCTCGACTGTTTTATTTACCATTTCTTCTACTTCTTCTTTTTTGGTAACATTACATTTTACATACATGACGTTTTCATTATCATCATATGCATCACAGTCTGCCATATCTGCGATTACAACTTTTGCATGATTCTTTAATAATGCTTCTACGATATGAGATCCGATTCCCATACTTCCACCAGTTACAATTACCACTTTGTCACTCATGTCAATCCACTCTTTACTCATCAGTTACCTCCTTTTGTTGGCTTTATTTTTTCTCATTCGGATGCTCTGTATAGACGTCCTTACGTCTTGACATAATAGTAACACCACTTTTTGCAAAAATCAATCCATAAAAACACACAAAAAATCACATCGATTTTCGTCATTTCTTACAAAAATGTGACTTTTTTTGTATTTTGCAATATTTTTTTCACAAATTTTCTCATTCAGCCCACAATATAAATGTGCTGGTAAATTTTGTTATATTATGATAAGATACAGATATGGAAATTAGTTATACCCCCAATAATTCCTATATATTTTTTATCTTATTAAACAGAGGTTTTGTATGAAGAAAAATTCCAAATCAAAAATAAAATCAAACAGTCCGCTTCCTCTTTACTTTCAGATCAAAGAAGACCTCAAAAGCAAAATAGAAAACGGTATTTTGAACGAAGGTGAGTATTTACCCTCTGAATTTAAACTTATGGAGCGATATGGCGTCAGCCGTCCTACAATACGACAGGCTGTTGAAAATCTGTGTCAGGAAAATTTTCTTGAGAAACAACGCGGAATCGGTACAATGGTCAAAAGCAAGAATTCCAGACTTTCCACGAGAAATCTTGGTGATCTGCTCAATTTCAATGAAGAAGCTCAAAAAAAATCCTATATATCTTCAACGGATGTTCTTGAATTTTGTACTGTTCCATCCAATCCTTCTTTAAAAGAGGTTTTCGGAGACGATGTTTCTTCTTTTTACCGTATCAAACGTCTTCGTTTTCTGGATCACAAACCAGCAGAATTAGTTACAACTTATATTCCAAAATATCTGATTGAGAATCTAAACGATTACGATCTTACTAAAAATTCTTTATTTGATATTTTAGAACGCGAAAAGAATATCTACGTTGATTATGCCGAAAAACTCCTGCGTGCAGTAAATGTTTCAAAAGATGTTGCAAAATATTTAGAGATCGTACCAAATACAGCCGTCCAGTTTGTTCACACGGTAACTTATAATACAAAGGGCATTCCTATTGAGTACTCAGATGCATTTGATGTCAATGAATTTTCAAATTTCAAATTGATCGTTAAAAAAAACAGAGGTCATGACTGTTGAGCCATGACCTCTGTTTTTTCTTATTTTTACTTGTTGCATTTTTCTTCTAATTCATGATAATTTTTTATGATTTCGTCAAAGATTCTGCTTCCTTTTTCAATTTCAGTAAAATGTGTAACAGCTTCTTCAATTCCATGTTCTTTGACATATTCTAATAATTCTACAGATTGTTCATCTTCTTTTACATCAAACATAAAAGCAGCTGCAATTCCTTTTATGATCAGTCCATTTTCCAGTCCTCTTTCCTCACATTGCACTGCCGGTCCTACAAGACGATCTTCGTGACCTAATTTACGAATTGGTGCTCTCGAAATTCTAGCAACAGTATCTGTAACTCCAGGTGTCAGGAATCTGTTTAACGCAAAGTCAATATAGTCTGCCATTTGTTGATGCGTAAATCCGTGTTTCTTCTCTAATAATACACCGATTTCCAACATAACACTTCTTGTCATTTCCACATTTTCTTCTTTCGCAAAATAATCCTGAATAATATCATATCCCATTATATGTGCAATATATCCTGACCAGGCATGTCCCCCATTGATCGTATATAATTTTCTCTCGAGATATTTTTTTAAATTATCTGTATATTCCGGTCCTTTAATCGGCAGGTTCTGAGGGTCTGCTAATTTATCAACTTCAATTACTAATTCATAGTCTTTTCCTATTTCAATCCCATCACGTCCATCTCTGTCTGTTCCGAATACCATTCGGTCAACTGCTGTATTTGGCACTGCTGCAATCTGATCTAGTTCTTCTTTGGTAATGATTCCCGTCTTTATGATTTCTTCTTTTAACATATCTCCACAGAATAATGCATTTTCACAAGGAATTACATTTACTTTCGTTTTTCCTGCTTCTAACCTTGCTTTCAATCCCTGTGCCAGACTTCTAGCAATCTTTGGGAAATTATCTGCCAAAACTGCTGTTGTTACAAGATCTGCTTCTACGATTGCATCTGTTACTTCTTCTGGTTGTGTGATCGGTGATAATGCTGATACGTGGTCAATCTCTTTTCGTTGATAGTTATCTTCGATCAGATATAAATAATAATTGTGGTATTTGTTTAATTCATCATTCAGTTTTTCATTTACATCTACAAATGTAATCTCATACCCTGTCTCATGAATCAGGTCGGCAATGAATCCTCTTCCGATCTTCCCCGCTCCAAAGTGTACCGCTTTCATTTGTTTTCCTCCTTCTATGTGATTTTATGTGTTTTTATGTGGTTTTATGTTTAGATAGTACAACTATTTTTATTTTATGTCAATACATTTTAGGTCAAATGTGACTTTTTGTTTATTTATTCAATATTATTCACAATAATTGACTATTTATCACAAATCGTATAAAATATAATTAAAATAATAAATACGAAAGGGGTATGTTATGGGTAAGATCATTGCAGCCGAACGTCAAAAAGAAATTTTAAAACTTTTACATGATAATGGAAGTGTGAAAATAGGACAACTTGCGGATTATTTTGAAGTATCTCGTGAAACAATTCGCCGCGATCTTTCTTATCTGACAGAAATAGGTGCCGCTCAAAGAAGTCATGGCGGGGCTACTTCCATTTATGAATTTGGCAATATTCCAATTGAAACTAGAATCAATAAAGATGCGGATATTAAGACGAAACTATGCGAAAAAGCTCTAGAATTTATTCCTCAAACTGGAGTGATTTATCTGGATTCTGGAAGCACGATCGTTCATATGGCACAACTTCTTGCGCAGAGAGCTGGATGTACGATTGTTACTTCATCACTAAGTGCAGCGAATGTTTTATTAAACAGCGATAATACAACAATCATTACTGGCGGTCAGTTAAATCCTGGGAATATGTCAATCGAAGGATTCCAGACAACAAGCTTCATTAACACCTTAAAGGTCGCTGTATCTTTTCTTGGTACAAACGGATTCGAACAACACAAAGGACCTGCTGTTTCTGATTTTACAGATGCGCAGACAAAACAGGCAATCCTTCCGAATGCTAAGATCAATGTTGTAATTTCTGATAGTTCAAAAGCCTCTACTTCTGCCTTGGTGCAGTATGCGAGCTGGCGGGATATTGATTATTTTATTACTGACAGTAATCTTCCAAAGCCAATGTATGATATGATCAGCGAGATGACGAAAGTAATACTTGTGGATGTGAATTCGTAAATTATTGTCAACATCTAGAAACGGAGGTAAGAGCCATAAAAAATAAAATTAAAGTATTATCAGGAGCACAATTAAAATACATTGCATTTTTATCAATGCTGATTGATCACACAAATAAGGCATTGATCTATCCAAATTTAAATGGTGGCCGATTGAATACAGTTAGTGACATATTTGACATTATCGGGAGAATTGCATTCCCAATCTTTGCATTTTTACTTGTAGAAGGTTTTTTTAAAACAAGAAGCAGAGCTAAATACCTTTGCAACTTTATTAGTATTCGGGGTAATTTCAGAAGTTCCTTTTTGATCTGTTTTACAAACAAAAGCAAATTTTTTTCGGAACCAAACTGGAATAACATTATGTTTACGTTAGCACTTGTACTTGTTACAATTTGGATGATCGACGTGTTAAAAAAGAAAATGGAGAAGTTTCCTAAGATAATTATGGTTTCTCTTGTCATTTGTGATCCTGGCGGTCATGTGCCTGATTGCTGCCATTCTCAGCCTTGACTATGATTATCATGCAATTTTTAATTGGATATTTTTATTATATTTTCCATGGAAGAGAACTTATTGCAATTCCATTTAATTTCTTATCCATGTATAAAGAACCATGGGCACTTCTTGGATTTGGATTGGTACTTACGTATAACGGAGAACGTGGAAAACAGAATAAGCTGATCAATTATTTATTTTATCCTGTCCACTTGCTGATACTTGGACTGTTAAGAATATACTTAGGAATATAAACACAAAATTTATCCGCCAATATTATATATAGAAAGAACTCGTTTTGCAATTATTTCATCCTTGTATTTTTCCGTCTACTATCTTAATGATCCTATTACATTTTGCTGCAATATTGGGATCATGTGTTACGATTATAATTGTTTTACCTTGTTGGTTTAGCTTGGAAAAGATTTCCATCACTTCTCTCCCCGTTTCCTGATCTAATGCTCCCGTTGGTTCATCAGCCAAGATGATCTCAGGTGAATTCACGATTGCTCTTGCTATCGCTACTCTTTGCTGCTGTCCTCCTGATAAATCGCAAACCCTTATTTCTTTTTTGTCTTCTATCTCTAAATCTTTTAGTATATTCTCAATATATATCCTTTCTTCTTTTAATCTCTTTCTACTATATCGAAGTGGCAATCTTACATTTTCATATACTGTCATTTCATTTATCAGTGCAAAATCCTGAACCACAAAGCCAAATTTTTCATTTCGTAATCTGGCTTTTTCTTTTTCAGGATAATCTGAGATTTCATTTCCGTCAAGAAAATATTCTCCTTGTGTTGCACGATCCAAACAACCTATAATATTCATTAATGTTGTTTTCCCCGCCCCTGATGGTCCCATCAGAGCAATATAGTCTCCATCTCCTATACAAAGATCAATATCCTTCAGAATTGTCGTTTCTTTACAATATTGCTTTGATATATTCTTTAATTCAATCAATTTTACGCCCTCTATTTATGAAACATTTTTATCTTTATATACCATCGTTATTAACATCAGTGAAAAAATCAGCACAAATATCTGTAATAAAAAGTTTGATGACATCCATTTTCTCTCATGACTATTAAGTTCTTCCCACTCTTTACAATTATGTAAATATTCAATTAGCTTATCTGTATTATTATCATAATCATATTGCGAAATTCTTTTATACAGTTCTAATTCTGTAAAAAGTCTAACGGAATTTGACTCAATACAGCCGGTATATTCATCTATATAAACATATATTTTCATATCATCATTCATTTCTTCATAATATATCTTGCTACTAGTTGAATACTCTATACTATATGCACGTAATTTTATATCTTTAGGCAAAGCATTTTCTCCATCCATCGAATGAATAACATTAAATATAAATACTTTCATTTGATCATCTGAAAGAATTGCCGCAATCAAAAGGATACAATCCGCTCCGATTACCTTTGCCTCATAAATCTGGTATGGATCAATGATGAAATCCTTTCGTATCATCGGAAGTGGCGAAATCTTTCTGATTTCTTTAAAATATTCTGTATTTCCAAGAAAATGGTCTTCTTCTGTCAGACAGGAAATGGCATCTACTGACTCATTATATTCATCAATTCTGTCGGTAAGCTCCATCGTCATCTTAATCTTACCCATACTTGGAGAAGCCTTTTTAAACTCTCCAATGATGGATAATCCCGGCTTTGCCAGCGCTTCATAAAAAGAAATACTTTTTCTTTCACAGGCAAGTGCAAGCTCTTTCATTTTTTCTTCACTGATGCGTTTTTTATGCTCTTTTAATTTCTTTTTCTTATCTTCTACAATTTACATCTAAAATCATCGTTTTTTATGTCACCTCTTTTTTGTCATGAGTACTTATCATAATTTCAAAAAATTCTCTATCATCTTTTTGCCATGATCGGTATAAATAGATTCCGGATGAAACTGAATTCCAATTAACGGATATTCTTTATGCTGCATCGCCATAATTTCTCCATCTTCTGTTCTTGCCAATATTTCAAAAACGTCCGGCAGCGTCTTTTCATCTACCGCAAGAGAATGATATCTTGCTACATGCACCGGACTTGGAATTCCTTCAAAAATTCCCCTTCCATCTTGTGTGATCAAAGACTGTTTTCCATGCATCAGTTCCTTTGCATGAACAATTTCAGCTCCAAATGCTGCTCCGATGCTTTGGTGTCCCAGACAGATACCAAGAATCGGCTTTTTCTGATAAAAATGTTTTACAACATCTATGCAGATTCCTGCTTCTTTCGGACTTTTCGGTCCCGGTGAAAGAACGATTCTATCCGGATTTAACTGTTCTATTTCTTCTATCGTCATCTTATCATTTCGAACAACCTTAATGTCTTTTTCAAAGATTCCCATATACTGATATAAGTTGTAGGTAAAAGAATCATAATTATCAATCAGCAATATCATAAATTTTCCTCCTGAACTAATACCTTGGCAAGCGCCCTTACTTTGTTGCAGCATTCGTTATATTCACTTTCCGGATCACTATCTGCTACAATGCCTGCTCCTGCCTGAATATAAACCTTATCCCCTT
>ENA-OQHF01001275-OQHF01001275.1-human-gut-metagenome-genome-assembly--contig:-NODE-1275-length-14200-cov-3.063810_pt1 | contig 14200 bp, 11 predicted proteins | sample MGYA00242559_ERZ504709 | MGnify/ENA primary metagenome ERZ504709 (study PRJEB26092, sample SAMD00036203) | human gut metagenome | host: Homo sapiens | study: EMG produced TPA metagenomics assembly of... | reverse complement strand
CTGGTGGCGCAAATCCGCAGACTCAACGGGGCATGGCCTGAGCTCATAGCTCCGGTCCAATTCGCTGTGGAGGATGTTCCGCCATCCGATCCCGCGCCTTGGGAGGACGTTCCGCATCTTGGATCGCAGTCATTTCCCGCCGGGCACGGCATTCCACCCCGTATCGTGCTGTACCGCATGCCGCTGCAATCGCATGCCCGTAACCGTATGGACCTGCAATTCGCAATCAGGGACGAGGTGGTCTCACGTCTGGCGGAAATCTACGGACGCCGTCCGGAAGAAATAGATCCTGATTGGGGCATGTGACTTTCAACGGACAACAGTCATATCCTGATTCGCCCAGACCTGCTCTCTGGCCTCCTTCAAATCGACGGCGCCGATGATGGCAAGTCCGGCGAGTTTCGCACCGGACACATCTTTCTGTCCGACACGAAGATTCCAGACCACGGCTTGGGCGGGATCCTTCAAACGGATGGCGGCGACATCGCCATCATTAATATCGGCGATGCGCACCGACGTCGAAGCCGAGGGACGGATGGCGATTTCACGCCTGTCCACTTGTTTGCCGTCCGTGTCGTAAGCCGTCATGATCGCTGTCCGATCCTCATCCGCGGTGTTGACGAAGCCTACCGTCGCGGTGGATTGGTCAGGAACCGCGATGGCGGAGATCTTCGCCGGAGCGGACGCATTGACTAGGGCGAAATCGGATTGTCCATCGGGGCCATCGTCTGAAATCTTCGCCGTGGCAGACACCGGTTCGGAAGCGGCTATGGCGATGCCGGTAGCGGATTTTGGAACGTCTCCAAGATCGATGGCGGACGCGCGGTTCGCCTTCAGCTCCTGCTGATTGGTCTGCTGTGCCCCCTTGGAGTCGATCCAGGATACGGTGACATCCGTTTTGCGGGACGTATACAGGTACAGTGTCGCATGATCTCCGCCATTCAAGCCGTAGAGGGCCAGAGATTTCGCGAAAGCGTTATTCGGAAGCGCATAATCCGATCCCCTTGGGGTCAATCCGTCCATGGAGACGGTGCGGACGATTGCGGCCACAGGAGTGTCAGTTCCAGTCACCGTGGCATACAGCGCGTCTTGGCCGGAAGCAGCTGCGGAAAGATTCAGTACCGTTTCTTTGCCTGAGGCCACGGTCAGCGTCGATCCGGTGGAGAGCGCCAGCGCGCCGGATTTGTCGGAGCCCCAGATTCTGATGGTCACCGATGTGTCCTTGGCGGAGGGATTGGCCACAACAAGCTGTTGCGTCAAGCCGGTCTTCGTACCGGAAAGCAGGAACGCCTGTTTCAGCGCCGGCACGACGCAGGAGGCTGCTGATACGCCCTTCAAATCACCGTCCGTGGCCCATGACATCACTGAGGAAACCGCGCCGGTACCGTTCGAAGCCGTCAGCAGACGCGTGTCTTGCAATCGGGAGCCGTCATCGACATTGCCGGAAGCCACAAAGATGTCATCGGACGAGTCGTCTTTTTTGTCCAGCATCGACACGGATGCCGTCATGTCGGCTCCCATCGAGGCGACGGATGAATGGAACACCGAACCGAAGGCGGCGTATCTCGCGGAAGACGCGATATTGCCGTTGGATGCCTGGTATTCGCTATCTCCATAGGCATCGGTATCGGCAATGGTCATGCGAGACGGGCAGTACGTCTGCCGCTGCCGGGGGCTGACGGTACGACCCACCGAGGAGCGTTCCACCGTGGGCGTGTCCACATGCAGCCATGATGGCCGGTATATGAGCGTCACGGCCATCAGGACCACGATGAGCAACACCGAGATTACGGCAAGCGCAATACGCAAAGGCGTATTGGGACGAGAATGTCTGCTCATGCTTCCTCCAGACCCTGACGACGAATGCGCGGAAGCGCCACCAGGCAATACGCTACAAGAACGACGCCCATGCACCACAGCCATGAACGACGCCACACACTTGAGCCGGCCTTATCAAGCCCGCTTCGATCGATATGCTGCTTGGATAGATCCTGAACCGTCAAACGATAATACGTGCCATTATCCAGACTGACGACATTCTGTGTCCCGTCGGAGGCTCCAATGTTCGAATTGAGCTGGTTCGAGGCCTCTCGCTGCGCTTTGTCGCCGTTCTGCTTGATAACGTAAATGCCGCCGAAACCCAACTTGCCAAGCTCGTTGATGGCATCGGAATCGGCATTGGCCAGCAACTGGGCGCAATCCTGCGCAATGGTTCTGCTGGACCCGTCGGAACGTCCCGAAACCACTTCGACGCGTTGCGCGGGAGAGCTGTCAATCAAGTCGCCACGACCGGTACGCATCACACTGTAGCTGACCGATTCGGCGCTATCGGCACGCAAGGCAAGCACGCGACGTGCATCATCCTGCCCAAGGAAATCGGTCGCCACCATCGGCAGTCCAGCATCGCTGGTCTTTACCTGGCTGTGATCGCATTCGACATAGTTGAATCCCGCACAGGCCACGACGGAGACGGCCAGCAGGCAAACCAATACGGCACGACCCACATGCGAGGCAATCGACACTGCCTTCGAGCCGCGTCCTTCGATTTCGACGGCGCCGGTCTTCTCATGCTGTCTCAGCATGACGAAACGTCGAACCGCGCCGCCCGACATCATGCAGATGCAGGCGAGCAAGCCCATCATCGCATATGTGGTTCCCGGAAGCATGGAACCGGAGACCGGACCATCCACATCGACGGCCACCGCAATCGCCGCGGACAGCAAGGCCGTCGCCAATCCCGCGAACACGGCGATCCACATCATACGGGACACGCGCAGCACGAAAGGCAACACCAATGACACCGCGGCCAGCAATACGATCAACGCCAGCATGGAAACCGCCACATACCGCCATGCGCCACCGTCGGCGCCGATGCCGAACACCCGCAGCAACAGATCGGACAGATTCGCGACGACCGGTTTGCCATCATGCGTGGAGGAGGGCAGCATGACGCTGCCGAACAGCTGACGCCATGTACCGTCGGAAGCGAAACGAACGGCATTGACCAACGTCGGCGCGCATACGAACGCCGCCGGAAGCGGAATCAGCAGCAACGCGGGCTTATGGGAGCGGACGAACAGCAGGAATCCCAGGAAGGTGAGCATCAGCGGCAGCAACAACTGCGGCTGCGCGGCGACGACCGGAATGAAACACAGCGCCGCAACCGCCGCCGCCTGGACCGACGCGTGGGGATTGACCAGATCCTCCGTCCGATACATGCCGACCGCACGGAACGAGAAGGCGAAAGCGGCCGGAAGAAACACCATGACCGTCAGCATCGTGACATCCGCGTCATCATAAAGTCCCATGGACAACGCCAACGCGAACCACGCCAACGCGACCACGCAGCGCACCGCATCCGAGCGGGTGAAGATGCCGGCCAGCGCCCAGAAGGAAAACACCATGAGCGGGGCTGCAAGGAAGAACATCAGTCCGACAGCTCCGGCAACATGTCCACCAGTGAGCACCGACGCCAGCGCAAGCACCAACAGCCATGGCGCGTTAGGCGCACTGATGCCCGTGCCTGAGGCATACGACCATGACGTGGTCGCGGTATGAAGCAACTGGGTGAAGCTCGCGCCCGTGGGCAACAGCTGTGCGGAATACATCGACGCACCCGAACATACGGAACGAAGCACGTCCCAATACAGCACGACTATCCATATGCCGGCAATCAGCGCCGCGCCGAAGGCCAATCCCCATCTACGCAACAACCGTTTACGCAGATGGTCCTTCTCAAGAGGACTGAGCAGCACGACATCCCTCTGGTCGCGCAACGCACGGCGACGGTCGAGCCATTCCCTGACCTGCCGATGATTCGCAGACAGCGTGGATAGCGATTTAAGCGTGACCTTGCTTTGCCTGCGCAACCGCGCATGGGCGCGCCAAGCACCCCGCAGACGCAGCAGCGCACGCCACGGCATCGCCAGCTCGCAGCATGCATGATACGGCTGTTTGCGCGCCAAGCAAAGCACGGCCAATCCCAACGACTGGATGATGGACCACAGCCAAAGCAACGGCCACCATGAACGGTGCATGTCAGTGTACGCGTATTTGGCATTCGCCTCGCGTACGGCAAGATACGGATCGATGCGACCGTCCTCGTCTTCCACAGGGCGCCCGTTCTTGGAACGGATTCCTTCGAATCGGGCTCTTCTGTGGGCGATGCGAGCCTGGGGAACCACTACGACACGCCCACCGCCAAGACATATGCGGCGGCACAGGTCCGTGGATTCCGCGAAGGTGCCGAACCAGGGGTCAGCCCCTTCGAACGCACGCAACGTAGCCAACGGCACCAACGCGCCCGATAGGGAGACCGACAGCACATCCTGACGCCCGTCATATTGCTCCTGGTCAGGCTCGCCGTCGACCACCAAGGAAACGACATCATGGTGCCCGGCATACAAACCCACATTGTGCAGGTTCTTCGCCTGCCAATCCAACTGCTTGGCACCGAGCAGCGCGGCTGTCGGCGTGTTTCTCCACGCATCCAGCAATGTCTCGAAGCACCGGTCATCCGCCGGCCGCGAATCGTCATGCAAGGTCCACAACGCGCGGATGCCGGCATCAATGCCGATCTGATCCATCGCACGCGTTACAGCGTCCATGAAGGACGCCGCCTGCTTCACTCCCACCAGAATGACCCTCACCGTTTTGGCTTCCGGCACTTCCGTAAGCACATCCTGTGATGAGTGAATGACATCGAAGGTCATCTGCATGGGCTGCTCGATCTGCCCCGTGCAATCGGCGATAACGATCATTCCTGGAAGCATGCGCTGCGCAAGCACCGCTCCAACGGTAGAAGCGAGGAATCGAAGGTCATGCTGCGCGGTGATCACCGCAGCCACGGACATATCGACGTCCTGCCGATGCGTATACGGTCTGCTGTTCAGCACATCGGTCACGATTGTCTGGATATCGCTGCTGGCGTTAGAATTTCATAATTTAAGTGACGCACGGGACGCACCAGCCCTTCAAGCCCGTTCCTTGTGCTCTTTTTTGTAGCGACGACGCTCACGCTCGCTCATACCGCCCCAGATGCCGAAACGCTCATCATGGTCGATGGGCCCATTTCAGACACTGTTCACGGACTTCACACTGGGCGCAAACCCTCTTCGCATCCCTGGTGGAACCGCCATTTTTCCGGGAAGAATGCTTCGGGATCGGTCTGCGAGCACAGCGCTTTGTGCTGCCAAGACACGTCATCATCCCGCTTGAACAAACCCCACAGTTCAGCAAGCGGATTCTCAGAAGACTCATCAGTCACGCCCCACATGAGTCCTCCCATAATTGTGTGCGCACCTTTTATGCGCATACTTTCACACCGCTTCAAATTACACACACGCAATGTAATTTTGTCAAGTTTCCCCGTGTCAATGCCTATATTTCAGAAAATCCATGCTAAAGTTCAGCCCAATCTGGGGTCTACAGTCGCAGAATCGGTGAAAATCGGCCATTAACCCTATAATTGCCCATTTGGATAGTGGTAGGTTCTAAAAGCATTGCGTCAAACGCGCATCTCAATCAGGAAGGCAACACCGTGGCAACGTCATCAACCGGCAATAAGCTTCCTAACATCAATGGTCTTCAGGATGCGAAACCACGTCACAGCCTGGGATATCGCGTGCAGCATCACGTCAGGACCGCAGTCGCCGCGGCAATCGCCGCGACTCTGGTGTTCGTCGGCACTGCAGCTGCCGCTACTTGGATGGACGTCAATGGCATCATCAAGAACAATTCGGTCGGCGTGATCGGCCAGGGTTCCCTGAATACGGACGCATCCATCATCGATCCGAACTCCGGCAAGCCGATCGAGTTCGTGCTGATCGGACAGGATTCCCGTGACGGCGCGGAGAACCAAGCCATCGGAGGCAGTTTCGATGACGTCATCGGCAACCATCAGGCCGACACCGCCATGATTGTGCAGATCTCCGCCGACCGCAAGGAAATCAACCTGGTCTCCATTCCACGAGATTCCCTGGTGGACGTGCCTCAGTGCGAAACGTCGAAGGGCACGATTCCCGCACAGTATAACGTCATGTTCAATTCCATCTTCGCAGGTGCCTACAAAACCGGCGGAGATCTCTCCTCGGCGGCCAGCTGCACGCTGAACGCCGTGAACAGTCTCACCGGGTTGAATATTCAGAACTTCATCGTCGTGGACTTCGCCGGCCTGGTCAAGATGATTGATTCAGTCGGCGGCGTGGACCTGTGCATTCCGCAGAACGTCAACGACCCGTACACCGGACTCAATCTCGACAAGGGCATGCACCATCTTGACGGCGTTGCGGCGACGCAGTACGCCCGGATCCGTCACGGCATAGGAGACGGATCCGACACCTCGCGTACCACACGTCAGCAGTATCTCATCAAGCAGCTGCTGAGCGAGGCGCTCAGCAAGAATCTGTTCACTGATACCGCGCAGCTGTACCAGCTGGCGAAATCCGCGCTGAAATCGCTCAACATATCCCAAGGCATGGCTGATACCGCGGCTTTGGCGGGACTTGCCATGAGCCTGAAGAATTTCACCATGACCAACCTGCAGACCCAGACCGTCCCCGTGGTCCCAGCACCGTCCGACCCCAACCGTTCCGTCTGGACCGACGAAGCCGACAATCTCTGGGAGAAGATGCGAGCGGGCAAGCCGATTTTCGATACCGCCGATTCAAACTCGGGCGACTTCTCCGACACCAGTTCAGATAATTCAGCCAGCTCCGACGATTCCGGCACGACCGACAGCAACCAGTCGGACACCACTGCCGAGACTCCCGATCCCGTCACGGGACTGATCACCAAATCCGACGGCACGTTGGTCGATCCAAGCACTGGCGGCACCGTCGACCCGGATGACGGCTCCATTCATGACGCGACCACGGGCCAGTACATCGGCCTTGCGGATCGATACCTTAATGCGACCGTATGTGCCGTTCCGGCAAAGAACTGACGTAGACCACGCAATCACGTCCCCTTTCAACGTATGACGCAGGGACGAATCTTTTTGGAGGAACCATGAGTGAAGGCAAAGGAGCAAAAGAGCCTACGAGCGTGCCACCAAGTTTCATTCCGTCATCAGGACGCAAAAAAACCATGCCGTCCACGGATTCCTCCCGCTCGCAAAGCGCACCGAGCCAGCCAGCGAGTTTCGCACCGGCGAAACGTTCTGACCATGCATCATCTGTAAAACCGGCCAAACGCACGGCGCGTCCTTCTTCCTCGGTTCCGCAAAGCTTCCAGCCTGCGGCACGGGCAACGAGCGAGACAAGAAGAAACCCTTCATCATCTCCGGTGTCCTTCGCTCCAGAACATACCCGCACGGCCAATCCAACGCAGCAGTTCCGGGGGTCATCCTCCGTCTCCACGGCGCTCCGATCTGTTCCATCCTCTCCAGCGACGGCTTCCGTGCCAAAAAGAAGACCTCGCGTCGGACGTATCGTCCTTTCCATTTTCCTTGTACTGATTCTCGCACTGGGAATAGGGGTATTCTCCGCTTGGAACTGGGTCGATGACCAGCTCAACAAACAGACCTGGCTGACATCCAAAGCGGACACCGCCGGCGAAAGCTGGCTTATTCTTGGCTCCGACGAACGTGAGGGCACCATCGGAGATGCCGGTGACGTCGAAGGTTTCAGAACCGACACCATTCTTGTACTCACCAAGCCGAAAACAGGATCATCCTCGCTGATTTCCATTCCTCGCGATTCCCTGGTGGAAATCGATGGGAGCTATATGAAGATCAACGCCGTGGCGCAGCTGTACAGCCGCAAACAGTTGGTCAACGAGGTGGAGGACATCACCGGCCAGAAAATCAACCATGTGGCAATGGTCCGCTTCGGCGGACTCGTCAAAGTGGTCGATGCCTTGGGAGGCGTGGACCTATGCTACGACCAGAATGTGAATGACCCTTATTCGGGTATGAACTGGACCGCCGGATGCCACACCGTGGACGGCAACACCGCTTTGGCGTTCTCCCGTATGCGATATGCCGATGTGCAAGGCGATTTCGGCCGTGCCGCACGTCAGCGCCAGGTGATCAACGCCATCGTCAAGAAGGGCGCTTCCAAACAGACGCTCACGAATTTCAACAAGACCAAAAAGGTCGCCGCAGCGGCGTTGAGCTCCGTAACCGTGGATGAGAAAGCATCGACTTCCTCTCTGCTTCGGATGGCGTTGGCTTTCAAAAGCGCCTCAGGCAAGGATGGCATTTCGGGAAGCGTGTATTGGACCGATCCGGACTATTACGTCGATGGGGTCGGATCGTGCGTTCTGCTGGATGACGCGAAGAACATCCAGCTTTTCTCCGAACTCTCACACGGCACGCATTCCGCAGGAACCGTGGGCACGCTGGCCGAACAGCAAAACTGACGACACGCCGGAGGATGTGGATAACCCACATTCTCCGACCACAACCCTCATATTGGCTTGCGGCATGCCGCCGCTCTTGCCCATGCTGGCCGTATGAACAAAAAGGCCCCTCACCGTATAAGCGAACAACATCTCACTGTATTGAGTTGGAGCGCGCCTTTGCTGGCGCAGCTCATCATGCTGATTGTCATGTGTATGCAACGTCATTGGCTCTATGCGGCGATGCTCGCTCCGAGTCTGCTTGGCAGCGCATTGATGCTCATCACCATGATCATGCGCGTCAGGCATGAAGAAACGAACAGCAACACCATTACTGGAAGCGATTCGCCGGTTCCAACGCATCATAACGGAAACGAAATCGACCATGCTCAGCTTTTCGCCGACATGCCGTCCATAAGTTTTGAGCATCTGCATGGCCTGGACAACGACCCGCTCATATGGCGCACCATCGTGCGTAATTGGCTTGTCCGTTCCCCAACGAACGGCATCGGCATGTCAGAACATGGCATATTCCATATAGATCTGGCATCATCCGGACCGCATGCCATGGTCGCGGGGACCACAGGCTCGGGGAAATCCGAACTGCTGATCAGTTGGTGCATGGCATTGGCGATTCGGCATAGTCCTCAAACCCTCCATTTCGTCTTTCTGGATTTCAAAGGAGGATCGACCTTCAACGCTTTGGAGCGTCTGCCGCATACCGTGGGCAACGTCTGCGATCTTGACCTCGCCCATGCCGTCCGTGCGCTGAACGCCATAGAACAAGAATTGGCACGCAGGGAGGCCTTGGTAAGTGCCGAACGCGTTTCCAGATTCGACCAGCTTTCCCATCCCCCTGCACGGCTCGTGGTGGTCATTGACGAATTCCATGCATTGCGCGACCGTCTACCCGACTATATGCAGCGACTCAATCGATTGGCGTCGCTCGGACGCTCTTTGGGTATGCATCTCATCGTATGCACGCAAAATCCCATGGGTCAGGTCCATGCCGATATGAAGGCCAACATATCGCTGAGCATCTGCCTACGCGTCACCGACCAAATGCAATCGAATGAACTGATCGGCACCAAGGATGCAGCTTTGATTCCACCGGCCTTCCCCGGTGCCGCTTACTGTCATGACGGTCAACGCACTGTTCCTTTCCGCTGCAGCGCGGTCCATGACATTGATTCCTTGGTGCATGCCATCAACACCGCATCGGCATTCAGCGGCACCACCAATCCCTCCCCTTTGTTCTCCGCGCCGCTCGCACCACATGCAGGCAAAGACGATTTGACGGCGCCACAGCGAGAGGCATGGCACCATGTGCCTTTTGCTTTGAGCGACGACGGTGTACTCATCTCCACCGCATTCCTTGACGTAGGACACGGCAACATCGCCGTGATTGGCGCATGCGGAAGCGGCAAAACCAATCTGTTGCTCTGCTGCGCCAGCCGTCTCTATGAATCCGGTCGCTGCACCATCCGGTTCACACGCAAGACGAACAGCGAATGGACCACCGACGACGGCAGAACATCGCCGCAGCACGAACGCACCATATGGTTCGTGGATGACGCCGACGAATTGCTCTCCCCTTTCGCAGCCATGCCCGAAGCCGATAAGCTCAAGACCGCACTCGCCGATCCGTCCGTCACGGTAATCGCAGCTGTGGAAAAGCCGCAAAGCACCCTACTTGAACGTTGCCTCACACGTGTTGCGTTTCCTTGCGGAGAGAGAGCCACCGATGTGATGATGGGGATTCCCAGCGCGGTTCTCGACGGTTTCGGCGTCGATGACTATGCCATTGCCGGGCGTGGGGTCTTCATCCAACAAGCACGGGCATGTCCCGTGCAATGCACGGAATTCCAAGGATTCTAAAAAAACTTGGCTTCTTTTGCGAAAAAGTCTTGAAAAATCATCCGATTCGTGGTTATCTAAATAACGGATAGAACGCCACTTATGGCAAGAGGAAGGCGATTACATGAGCAGTGCTTTCGATTGGCGAGCCAAGGCCGCGTGCCGGGATAAGGATCCGGAACTGTTTTTCCCGGTCGGCAACACCGGTGCCGCCTATCAGCAAATCGAAGAAGCCAAGGCCGTTTGCCGTACCTGCAAGGTGATTGACGCGTGTCTGAAATGCGCGCTCGACACCAATCAGGACTACGGCGTTTGGGGCGGTCTGAGCGAAGACGAGCGGCGCGCGCTCAAGCGGCGCGCGATGCGTGCACGTCGCTCGCAGGCCATGCAGATGCAGGTCTGATTCTTTTCAGGGCATATGGAAGGGCCGGTCGGATTCGATGGAATCCGACCGGCCCTTCCATATGCCATTCCAGTTCTAGAGGTCAGTTATCTTGCGCGGCACGCAGTTTCATGTCGAGCACCACACGGGTACCACCACCGCGACGTGGCTCCCAATGCACCGTTCCGCCAAAATCATTGGTGACGAACGTGTTGATGATCTGTGTTCCAAGCCCTGATCCGGAAGAGCGAGCCATGCCATCATGCTCCTCATCCGCCAAGCCGGTGCCATCATCCTCCACCACCACGTTGAGGTTATTGCCACCGCGGCCCACGGAAATCGTGATATGTCCTTCCTTACGTCCTTCGAAACCGTGTTCCACCGAATTGGTGATCAGTTCGGTAAGCACCAACGATAGCGGCGTGGCATCCTGTGCCGGCATCATGCCGAATTTGCCTACGAAATCGACATCGATGTGCTGGTCGCGCATCGTAGCCAAATCGACGGCCATCTTAAGCAGGTTGGAAATGACCTTGTCATAGTCGACGATCTCATCGGCGGTCTGGCTCAATCCCTCATGCACCATGGCGATGGTCTGCACGCGGCGCTGTGCTTCCTTGAGCTCCTTTTTGACCTCTTCGGACTTGGTCTTGCGCGCCTGCAAGCGCAGCAACGCGGATACCGCCTGAAGATTGTTCTTCACACGATGGTGAATCTCGGAAATGGTGGCGTCCTTGGTCTGCAATTCCTTCTCGCGGCGGCGCAATTCGCTGACGTCACGGCACAGCACGATACCACCCACGCGACCATTGGCGTCCATCAACGGCAGAGAGCGCATGGACACCGCGGCTTTGTTGGCGTCCAATTCGGAATCCACCGCGGCTTTGCCGCTCAGTACCAATGGCAGCGTTTCCAGCACCGGATCGTTCTCATGCAGCAGTTTGGTGCCGATCTCGCTCAGATACTCCCCCTGCATGGTGCTGACCGATCCCAAACGACGGAAACAGCTGATGGCGTTCGGAGACGCGTATCGGACGATGCCGTCGACGGTGAGCACGATGAAGCCATCCGCCACACGTGCGTTATGGCGCTGGTTCATAACCGGGTTACGGTACGGGAACTGGCCGCGCGGAATCATCTCATACAGCTGTTTGCCGGCGCTGATGCTTTCGGACTCATAACGGCCGTTCGATTCGCGTGTGGCCATGTTGGTCTCGCGGACCACCAAGCCAAGCGTCTTGCCATTATGACGCACCGGGGCGTACACGTTGCAGACCTTGGCCTTGCCGACCATACGCAGTTTCGAGGAGCGGAACACCGATTCGGAGTCCATGGCCGCGTCAAGCTCGGCGCACAGGGATTCCGGGACGACGTTGCCGACCACATCCTCGGCTCTCAGACTCATCACCGTGGACGGACGGCATTGCTCGGCAATGATGTACTTGCCCTCGCCGTTCTGCAGGATTAGCAGCAAGTCGGCGAAACTCAAATCGGCAATCACCTGCCAATCGGCCACCAACTGGTGCAACCATTCACGATCGTCGTCACCGAAATCCGGACGGGTCATCAGGATATGTGAGAAATCAGCCATGCAACCATAATACGCATCAATGGCGAGGTTGCATACCATATGCCCACGTATAATACGGAAACGCCGATTGACATATCCGACGGTTACGCTAACGTAGGTTACGGTTCCGTAACTTATAGTGGAGGCATCCGATGGCGAAACCTACAAACGCAGAAATCGAGGCGAAACGCGCGGTCATCGCCGAAGCACGCGAGCAGGCCCTGCAGGCGAAAGCTGAGACCATTCGCGTGAAGGCGCACAATAAGGCCGAGAACATTCGACGCAAGGCGGATGCAAAAGCCAAACGTGCCATCGCCAAAGGCGAAGCCCATGCCGCAAAAATCGAAGGCATCGTCCCCGCCGAAATCGAACGCAAAATCAGACTCGACGTGCATGGCAGGCCAAAGCCGCTCCTGCGTGGCTGGATCCACGCCATCGCCACTCCCCTGGCTCTTGCCGCGGGCATCGTGCTGATCTGCCTCGCTCATGGCACCGGGCTCAAATGGGCGTGCGCCGTGTTCATGACCTGCTCGCTGGTACTGTTCGGCAATTCCGCCTGTTATCATCTGGGAGATTGGTCACCACGGGTTACCGATGTGCTCCGTCGCATCGACCATATGAACATCTTTTTGCTGATCGCCGGCACTTATACGCCCGTTTCCTTCGCGCTCACGCCATTCTGGCGTGATTCCATCATCGCGGGCATGTGGATCTGCACCACGGTGGCGCTCATCATCCATGTCATCTGGATCAGCGCGCCTCGCTGGCTTTATGTTCTTGTCTATATTATTTTCGGCGTGTCCGGCGTCGCGTTCATGGGATTGTTCTGGATGTCCCCCTATGCCGGACCTACCGTGGTGATACTGCTGTGTGCCGGCGGCGCCTGCTATATCGCCGGAGCCATCGTGTATGCGCTGCGCAAGCCCGACCCCTGGCCGAAGGTGTTCGGCTTCCATGAGATTTTCCATACCGGAACCGTGGCGGGATACGCCTGCCACATGGTGGCCATCTACATGGTGATCGTGCAATTGTGGCCCTAAGGCGTAATCAACCCCACATGGACAAAACAAAATAAGCCCGTCCCCTCATCGTACGAATGCGATGGAGGAACGGGCTGTTGTTTTCGTCACACGTATGTCAGGCGAGCGGCTTGGCTTCCTTGATGGTCACGGAAATCTCACGGCCGTTCGGAGCGGTATAGGTCACCGTATCTCCGGCATGAGCGCCATTGATGGCGGCGCCAATCGGCGATTCAGGACTGATGGATGCTGTAATCCGTGGCGATGGACAGGTCACGCGTGCCAAGCACGTACACCATTTCACGTCCGTTGACTTCAAGGGTCACTAGGGATCCGTCACCGACCTCACCGGCCTTGGGCGCAGTCAGAATCTTCGCATTGCGCAGTTTGACGGTCAGTTCGTCGATGCGTCCCTGATTCACGCGCTGCGCCTCACGGGCAGCCTGATAGCCGCCGTTCTCGCTCAAATCGCCTTCGGCACGCGCCGCGGAGACCTTGGACAGAATCTCGTCACGGTACTCGCCCTCACGCCAGGCGAGTTCTTCTTTCATCTTGTCGTACGCCTCCTGCGTCAGCAGGATCGTCTTTTCTTCGGCCATGTTATCCTCCTTGACCTTGGAAGAATGATACCCGTCAATCAGCGGGTGGAGATGATGTCGATCACGAACACCAGCGTGTCCTCGCCGCCGATGCCGGCCTGCGGAACGCCACGGGAGCCATAACCGTACTCCGGCGGAATGGACACCACCAGGCGGGAACCGACGTTATGTCCCCGGAACGGTCTGATCCCAGCCCTTGATGACCTGTCCCACACCGATGCCGAACGTGGCCGGCTGGTGACGGTCGAAGCTGGAGTCGAACGGGGTGTCCTTGCCCCCAAGACCACACCATGGTAGTTGACGGTGACGGTGTCTCCACGGCGGACCATCGGGCCATTGCCTTCAAAGAGCTCCACGACCTCAGGCCGGCGGGAGCGATCTCAGTCGGGAATTCGATGGTCGGCCGATCGCCGAATTCGGCATTGACAACAGG
>ENA-OQHF01001272-OQHF01001272.1-human-gut-metagenome-genome-assembly--contig:-NODE-1272-length-14201-cov-2.790536_pt1 | contig 14201 bp, 15 predicted proteins | sample MGYA00242559_ERZ504709 | MGnify/ENA primary metagenome ERZ504709 (study PRJEB26092, sample SAMD00036203) | human gut metagenome | host: Homo sapiens | study: EMG produced TPA metagenomics assembly of... | reverse complement strand
TTTGATAACGCATAAATGGTTATCGTTTGTCCTTCAGACAGTTCCAAACCGGTATTCAACTTCGGGGAGAAGCCGGGAACCAATGCTTGAATATTACAAACATATTTCTTAAGGACAAATGAATTGTAACAAGTTTGTAACAAATAGGCAATAGGAGGAGATTGGCAATGCTTCCAATGCATGGAAGAGAGGAAAAAAGCGAAAGAACTTCATCAAATCTTAATGTTTTACCTCATTGGAAGTTCATAAAGAATCCTTTACAATAAGTACATGATCATAAAGGGAATGATTCAGTTACGCACTGAGAACATTCGAATCCGGAGGAGAAGAAAATGTACCGTATATTAGTATGTGATGATGAAAAAGATATTGTTTCCGCATTGAAAATATATCTGATGGCAGACGGTTATCAGGTTTTTGAGGCTTACAACGGCAGAGAGGCGTTGGAAATTTTAAAGAATGAAGATATTCATCTTGTTCTTATGGACATTATGATGCCGGAGATGGACGGCATCACAGCAATGTTGAAAATCCGTGAAGTCAGCAATGTTCCGGTGATTTTGCTCACCGCCAAAAGCGAGGACACCGATAAGGTGCTCGGACTTACCGTGGGAGCAGATGATTATGTGACAAAACCGTTTAATACGGTGGAACTGCAGGCGCGCGTGAAATCCCAGCTTAGGCGTTACATGAAACTGGGAGGCGGCACGGTCAGACCGGACACGATTGTGATCGGTGGGATCGAACTGAATGATGTCACGAAGGAAGTGACACTTGATGGGGATAAAGTGCAGCTGACAAGAACCGAGTATGATATTTTAAAACTTCTGATGCAGCATCCGGGGCAGGTTTTTTCGCCGAATGAAATTTATGAGAAAGTGTGGAACGATAATCCATTTCGGAATGAGAATACGGTAGCGGTACATATCAGACATCTGAGGGAGAAAGTGGAGTACAATCCGGCGGAACCAAGACACTTAAAAGTTGTCTGGGGAAGAGGCTATAAAATGGAAGTGTAAGTAAGAAAGGACAGTCGATATGAAACAGTTGAAACAATCGCCCGTGGCAAAAATCATTGCGTGGATTTTGATCACGGTGTCAGCCCTGATGCTGTTGGCAGGCACAGCCGGGGCGTATATCATCAGTGAACTTGGTTTTTATACGAAAAGTGTACAGGAGATCCGGGAGGAGCAGTTTGAGCGGATTGCCGGAAAGTACTCTGCAAGAGTGCTGCAGAATCTGAATAACACGGAAAATGAAACCTATTTTAAGGATACCAACTTCCGGTATGGAGTGGTGGAAGCGTCCAATTACGAGGAATTGGAAAAACTGGATCTGAATCAGCAGAGCACCTATGTGCAGTCGAATTTTGATGAGAAAGTAAGTCTCGACAATCTTCATCTTTTTCAGTGTAATATGAATGCTGACACATCGATTTATGTGGACAACTCTGTGCTTGGCGGGTATTACATTACGCACAGTACCAGAGAGTACAGAAATAAATATATCAATGAATATGTGTATGATACAGATAGCGGTATTTTTTATTATCAGGTGTCAGATGTGTCAGCTGCACAGATTTCAGAAGAAGGAGAAACTGAAGCTGAAATATGGTATTTCCCGGTGTCAGAAGTGAAAGTGACACTGGTGGATGACAGTACCGGAGAGACGACAGACTATGCGTATGTATACAATACGGCAGATAAAGAGTATGAGGCACTGCAGCAGGGGATGTCAGAAGGTGACGGTCAGGCGGTACTTTGTATTACCATCCAGAATGCAACAGGTGCAGATGAAAATGATCTGCGCAATGTAAAAAATATTCTGGAAAATGCACCGCTGACGTTTTGGAAGCTGACTGCGACCACCTATTCTTATGGAACATCAGACTGGACGGCAGAGATGCGTTATCCATATACGCAGGAACAGCAGACAGAGCAGGTCACAGTGTCAGAGACAGTCGTGAGTGCACCGACAAGGGTTACATCGCAGCCGGTAGAGCTTTCCTATATCGGAGGGCTGCCGGATGATATGATAAAAAACCGTACCGATTATGATTCCACCGAGGCAGATTTCCTTTCCACTGTTCAGGGCAGTGATGCAGGAACCGATTACTATGTATTATCTGTGATTCCGGATGCGGATAGTCTTGTAAAAAAAGAGGGTGTCGGAGTCTGGGGCAGCGATTATTTTGTCCAGATAAACTATATTGTGAATCTGGCAGATCACATGAAATACAGCGTGTATGTGATCCTTGCACTCAGCCTGATCGTGTTTGTGGCAAGCTTTGTCTATCTGGTAAGTGTAGCAGGGCATAAAAAAGATCAGGAACAGGTGCAGGGAAGTTTTCTTTGCAAAGTACCGGCCGATGTGTTTTACTGTCATATTTTTAGCAGCAGAATCAAGTCTGGCAGTGGGCATTTCATTGCTTGGCAATGCCGGAAGTCCTGACAACTATGTTTTTTATGCGGCGGCAATGCTTTTTCTGCTTTTATGTGGCGGATGGCTGGCACTTGGGTATCTTATGGATTTTGCAGTGCGTATCAAGCTTGGAAAGTGGTGGAGAAATACACTCATCTATAAAGTGCTCCGTTCGATCTACCGTGGCTGGAACAAAGTGGGCGAGAATAAGTCCATCCTGTGGAAAGGGCTTGCGATTTTTCTTGGCGTAAACTTTTTGGAAGTTCTGATCTTTGTTGTGTTTGGTGTTGATTATTCTAAAATCATGATCGTCTGGTTTGCAGAGAAAGCCGTGATTCTGTTTGCGGGCGGAGAAATCTTAATTCAGATGAAGAGACTTCAGGAAGGCGGAAAACATATCGCGGAGGGCGATATGGATTATCAGATCGACACGGAACATATGCTTCCGGCACTAAAAGAACATGCGGCAGATTTAAACCGCATCAATGAGGGTGTTTCCAAAGCGGTGAACGAAAAAATGAAAAGCGAACGCTTCAAGACAGAATTAATTACCAATGTCTCACATGATATCAAAACACCGCTTACCTCGATCATTAACTACGTGGATCTGCTGGAAAAAGAAGAAATTCCAAATGAAAATGCAAAGGAATATCTGGAGGTTTTGGAACGTCAGTCTGCGCGCCTGAAAAAGTTAATTGAAGATTTAATAGAAGCGTCCAAAGCGTCAAGTGGAAGCCTTTCCAGTGAATCTGGAAAAACTCGAGGCAGGGGTGTTCCTCGTGCAGACTGTAGGGGAATTTAAGGAGAAAACGGAGAAGAACAATTAGATCTTCAGATCAAAAGCCGGAAGAACCGATTTATATTATGGCGGATGGCAGACATTTCTGGCGTGTTATTGATAATTTGATGAACAACATATGCAAATACGCACAGCCGGAGACAAGAGTTTATATCAATTTAGAGCAGACCGGAGAAAAAGTGCAGATTACATTCCGCAACACGTCCAGATATCCGCTGAACATTTCCAGCGAGGAACTGATGGAGCGGTTTGTCCGTGGTGACAGTTCCAGAAACACAGAAGGAAATGGTCTGGGCTTGTCGATCGCAGGAAGCCTGATGGAACTTATGCATGGAAAAATGCAGCTTTTCGTGGACGGAGATTTATTCAAAGTCGTTCTCGAATTTGACCGGTGCGAAGCTTCATAAAAAATATTTTTGTGATAAAATAAGTGTCAGGACGAAAGAGGTGGACAAGAATACCTTTTATATTATAGAATTGTAGGAATTTGGCATGAGACAGCAAAATCAGAAATTAACGCATGTAAAACATGAATTTGATCCCATTTTTGATGAAAATTCAGAGATATTGATTCTCGGTACGCTTCCTTCCGTGAAGTCGAGGGAGCAGAATTTTTATTATGGACATCCGCAGAACCGTTTCTGGAAAGTCATTGCGGCACTTTTTGAAGAGCCTGTGCCGGAGAGAATCCCGGAGAAAAAGGATTTGCTGTTAAAACATCATATTGCGCTGTGGGATGTGATCGCAGAGTGCGATATTGCAGGTTCTTCCGACAGTTCCATCAAAAAATGTTGTGCCCGGCGGAGCTGTCTGTGATCCTTGACCATGCGCCGATCAGGACAATCTATGCCAATGGTGCGAAAGCATATGACCTGTATCAAAAGTATACTTATCCGGTCACTGGCAGGGACATCCGGAAAACTTCCCTCCACAAGTCCGGCGAATGCGGCGTTCCAGATGGAGAGGCTGCTTGGGGCGTGGCAGGAGATTTTGAAAAAACACGATACTGACTCGGTAAGTGAAAAATAATTGCGTCACAATTGGCTGCAGATATTAAGATATAAATGGAGATATTATCATGCACATCGACAGAGAAGATATGCTGGAACTGACCAGAAGAATGACGATAGCAAGAAACTGTTTTAATCGTGTAGCGGGTGCTTATATGGATGAGGAAGGATTCATTGACGGCTCGTTCAACACCCATTTTTTAAAGCTGTCTCCAGCAGACAAAGAGAAACAGCTTGCAATCGCCAAGACAATCCCATATGCAAAAACCAATGAGCAGTTGAAAAACTTTAGGATTGACAGCAGACAGAAGAAACCGGGAAGTATCTGGCATCTGCTGACCGCATTGAGGGACTGCGAGCTGAAAAACGATGCACTGTTGTATTCATTGTATGAATATATCGGGGAACGCTATGTTGTGGATAAACCTTACACGATCGAGGTTTTCTGTGGAAACTATGATGTTCCGGTAAAAGGCGCAGACAAGGAGAGCCAGTGGGAATCGGAGGAGGTTTACCGTTTTCTGGTCGTGGCGGTCTGCCCGACGGTAGGAGAATATGAGGCGGGCATGCCACAGGCAGGTTTTTTATTCCCTGCTTTTGCGAACAGAAGTACGGATCTGGAAGGCGTTAATATTTTTGCAGAAGATTGGGCGTGTGAAAAACTGGCTAATATGCTTGGTTTGTAGCGAAGGTGACGACGATATGCGCACAAAACAAAATTACCAGATACTTACTTTTCACACGACAACAGCCGCGATGGCGATGGAAGATTACTGTCATGAGCAGAAAATTCCGGGCAGACTGATTCCGTTACCACAGGAGATTTCTGCAGGCTGCGGGCTTGCATGGCGCATGCTGCCGGGAGAGTATGAGCAGGAAAAAGATAGAATTGAAAAATCAGGGATAGTGATCGAGAGTAATATTATAATTATGATTTGAAAAAATTGCGGGAAGCAGGCTTTTATTATATTGATAAAACAGGACTTATTCAGCAGCTTTTGCAGAACTGGGGAGAAGTGAATCTTTTTACAAGATCACGTCGCTTTGGAAAAACACTCAATATGAGCATGTTGAAAAATTTCTTTGAAATTGGTGCGGATAGTACACTTTTTGATGGACTGTATATATCACAGAACGAAAAACTGTATGAGGAATATATGGGAAAATATCCGGCTTAATCTGACTTATGATGAAATTGACAACAGCATTGACAATTTATGTTAATACAGGGAAGTGTGCGTCAAATCCGCCATTTCCGATCCGCGTTGCGTTCTGCATCGGACCGGTTGGCGAGGAAATTGAATTTTTTCAGGAGAGATAACAGAAAAGATAGCTGATCTTTCTAAAACTGGCATGCTCAAAATAAATAAACTGGATATATACACAAAGCCAATTTTGCGTAAGATATGGGGTAAGGATTCGGACGAAACAAAGAATCTGATCAAATTTACAAGAGGAGAATTTTAATTATGAGAAATGAAAAAGTTTACAAACTTACCTGACAGCCTTTAATGGCGGCATTGTCCTATGTAGTATTTACGTTTTTGCAGATTAAGATTGCACTTCCGGGTGGTGACGCTACTTCCCTGCATCTTGGAAATGCAGTCTGTGTATTAGGTGCATTACTGCTTGGCGGCGTATACGGCGGGCTTGGCGGTGCAATCGGAATGACGATCGGTGATCTGCTTGATCCGGTTTATATCATTTATGCTCCAAAGACATTTTTGCTGAAATTCTGCATTGGTCTGATTACCGGACTAGTCGCACATAAAATCGGAAAAATTTCCACATCCAATGACACAAAGCATGTATTGAAATGGACAGTGATCGCATCAATCTGTGGCATGGTTTTTAATATGATATTCGATCCACTTGTCGGATATTTTTATAAGAGAGTGATTATTGGAAAACCGGCAGCAGAAGTGACACTTGCATGGAACATTGCTGCAACAAGCATCAACGCAGTGCTCTCTGTGATTGCCGCAGTTGCAATCTACATGGCACTTCGCCCGGCATTACGAAAATCAGGGCTGTTCATGACTATAAAATAAATGCATTGCCATAAAAAAAGATATATGTTAACATATAGCCTGTTGCTTTTATAAGTAATTGCAAAACTCATAAAAAAAGTAAATATAATTTTTCACAATTTGTATAGCTTAGGTTAGGGTTTTGTGATTGTGTATTAAAATGAAAAAAGGGAGAAAACCAAAATGAAATTAACAGGCAAAAAAAATCAAATCGATGCTCCTTTGCATGATGCTGGCTATGGCATTTACTGTAGCAGGATGCGGAAGCAAGGCAGAGGGAACAGCAGATGCCCAGAAAAACACAGAGACAGCAATTGTCAATACAGAGACAATTGTAGAGACAGAAGCGGTTGCAGAGACAGAGAGTATCGAGACTACAGAGGCACAGGAAATCGTATTAGGCGATGGAAGTGTCAAAATTACAGTTATTGTGGTTGATGTAGATGGAAACGAAACAAATTTTGTGGTTAACACAGACAAAGAAACGGTCGGCGATGCTTTATTAGAGCAGAATCTGATCGAAGGTGAAGACGGTGATTATGGTCTTTATGTAAAGACTGTAAACGGAATCACTGCAGATTATGATACAGACCAGACTTACTGGGCATTCTATGTAAATGGAGAGTATGCAAGCACAGGTGTGGATTCCACTCCGGTGAACGAAGGCGATACCTACGAGTTTAAGGTAGAAAAATAATGAAGTTGAAAACGAGGGAAGTGGCAATATTCGGTATGCTGGGTGCTTTGATGTATGCATCAAAAGTATTTATGGAATTACTGCCTGAATGTACATTTACTTGGAGTTTTTACCATTTCTTTTACACTTGTTTATCGGAAAAAAGCACTGTACCCGATTTACACGTATATATTATTGAATGGGTTGTTTGCGGGATTTGCGACATGGTGGATACCGTATCTGTATCTCTGGACGATTCTTTGGGGCGTGACCATGCTGCTCCCACAAAAAATTCCGAAGAAGATACAGCCAATTGTGTATATGATCGTAAACGCATGTCATGGATTTTTGTTTGGAACACTCTATGCCCCGGCGCAGGCAATTCTTTTTGGACTGAGTTTTAAGGGGATGATCGCCTGGATCATTGCAGGATTGCCGTGGGATTTTGTGCACGGTGTCAGCAATTTCTTCTGTGGAATATTGATTGTTCCGATTGTGACACTGCTGCGGAAGTTAGAGAAACAAGTGGGATGAGAAGTGTATAGAATCATTGTGGATATTTTCAGAAACGAAAAGCGGAAGCTGTCTTAAAACACAGCTTCCGCTTTTCGTTTTTATTCTTTATCTTTGGCAATCGGCAGAGTGAAAATAAACTCTGTGCCAACGCCCTCTGTACTGATACAGTTGATATTTTCTCCATGAGCCTGAATGATTTCTTTTACAATGGAAAGTCCAAGACCGGTGCCGCGCTTGTCTTTTCCGCGGGAGAGGTCGGTTTTGTAAAATCTTTCCCAGATTTTTTTCAGACTGTCTTTGGGAATACCGATTCCGGTATCCTTGACCGAGACAAATACTTTGTCGTTCTTCTCGGTTGTCTCAATCGTGATCGTGGAATCCGGATGACTGAACTTGATCGCATTGTCGATCAGATTGTAAAGTACCTGTTGGATTTTGCTGAAATCAGCAGTGACAAACAACTGCTCACCGGAGAGAATCAGGTTGAAGCGGATATGTTTGTTGGCACAGATTCCCTCAAAAGTCAGGAGCGTTGTCTTGATCGTCTGGTTGATATCAAAATCCGTCACATCTAGCATAACACCATGAGAACCAAATTTATTTAATTCCAGAAGGCTTTTGGTCAGTTTGTTTAACCGTTCTGTCTCAAACAGGATGATGTTTAAATACTTTTCCTGCATTTCAACCGGGATAGTTCCGTCCAACATTGCCTCCACATATCCCTTGATCGAGGTGAGAGGGGATCGGAAATCGTGTGAGACATTGGAGATAAACTTCCGCTGATCTTCCTCCAATGTGTTCAATTCATTTGCCATATAATTTAAGGATGCGGCGAGATAACCAATTTCGTCATTGGAGTGCACATCGATCTTGGCATCAAAGTTTCCATTGGAATATTCATCTGCCGCATGCGTGATCTTGCGGATCGGAATATAAACTACATATGTAAACAATGCAAGCACGACAAACGCAGCAGCAAAGATCAGAGCCAGTGTTGTGTATGCGATCGCGGACAGACTGTTTGCAGATGCGGTCAGATACGATTCTGATTTGTGGATGATCACATAGCCACGCACTTTGTAGTTGACCGTGATCGGGGAAAATACACTCAGCATATTTTCCTGAAAATAATCGTAAAAAGTCCCGACACGATAATAGCGGTTGCCGAAGTCTGTCATATTGAAGTCTGGGATTGTTTCATCTGTATTTTCTGTGTCGGCAGTATTGATCAGAATCTTTCCGTGTGTATCCACGATCCAGATATCTGCGTTCAGATAAGTGTCCAGGGCACTGAGCTGCTCGTTGATCTCATCTAACGTCATGGAATTGCTGAAATAATTCTGCGCATAACTGGATGAGATCAGGGCAGATTCCCGGTATAAATTCTGAGCCTCTTTTTTTTCAAGGTGCTGGAAGGTGAGGTGGTAAGTGAAGGTCGCAATGATGAGAAAACCAAGCAGGCCAAAAAGCAGATAACCACCTAAAAGCTTTAAGTATAATGTACGTTTCATTTAATCTCTGACCTCAAATTTGTATCCAATTCCCCATACCGTAGCAAGGCTCCAGTTCGCATGGTCTTTAATCTTTTCACGGAGACGTTTTACATGGACATCCACCGTTCTTGTATCACCGATGTATTCATAGCCCCAGATATGGTCTAAGAGCTGTTCTCTGGTGAAAACCTGATTTGGAGAGGAAGCAAGGAAATATAAAAGTTCCAGTTCCTTTGGCGGCATATCCACTGCCTGCCCCATATAAATGACGGAGTAATTCGAAAGATTGATGACCAGATCTTCATATTTGACACATTTCAGATCCGGAATCACTTCCTCGGTTTTCACTGGCTGATAACGTCTTAACACGGCTTTGACGCGGGCAACAAGTTCCTTAGAATCAAAAGGTTTCATCATATAATCATCCGCACCGAGTTCAAGACCTAACACTTTGTCAAAAATTTCACCTTTTGCGGAGAGCATAATGATCGGAATATTTGCCTTTGCACGTACCTCACGGCACACCTGATAGCCGTCGATTCCAGGTAACATCAGATCGAGCAAAATAAGGTTTGGATTATACTGCTCGAATGCGGTCAGTGCTTCCTCTCCATCATTTACAATCTTTGTGTCAAAGCACTCCTTTGTGAGATAAAGGGAAATCAGCTCTGCAATATTATTATCATCATCAACAATTAAAATTTTCTGTTTCGCTGCCATATATCCTCCTTGTTATTTAAATTCGGCAATTGTTACACCCGCATCGCCCTCGCCGTATTCGCCAAGGTGATAGGACTTCACATGTTTCTGGCGTTTCAGGTAAGTGTGCACGGCATTCCGCAATGCACCGGTTCCCTTTCCATGCACGATGCGCACGGAGCCTAAATGGGAAAGATAAGCGTCATCGAGATATTTATCCAGTAAAGCGATCGCCTCATCTGTGGTCTTCCCGATGAGGTTGATCTCCGGTGAGATCGTTGCGGATTTGCTCATGCGGATTTTTCCGGCTCCGGTTTTGGTTGCCTTTGCACCGGACATCATCGGGGAATCCTCATCGATCAGGATCAGGTCATTGATATTGACAAGAGAGCGCAGAATTCCCATCTGGACATAAAGGTCACCTTTCGCATTCGGAAGTGTGTGCACGGTTCCTTTTAAATTCATGCTGATCACTTTTACAGTGTCGCCAATCTGAAGTTTTTTCGGGACTTTGTGGTTTGGAACAGCATTTTCTTCTGGTCGGCAAGCTTTTTCTGGCTCGCATTCATCTTGTCACGAAGTCGGGTACGCTCTTTTTCCATCTCGCTCATTGGAGCATTTGCTTTGCCATATTTGTTAAAGTTGCGGATTGTCTCATCTGCCACGTCTTTGGCTTCTTTTAAGATGCGGAACGCTTCCTCGTTTGCATCGCGCAGTATCTTGTCGCGGCTTGCATCCAATTTTTCCTGCTTTTGCTCGAGACGCTCTTTTAAGGACTGGATTTCCTGTTTATAGCGGTTGATCTCAGCCTGTTCTTTTTCGATGGTCACACGGCTTTTTTCGAGATCGGCAAGAAGATCTTCGAAGTTTTCATCATTTTCACTGATGCGGGTTTTGGCATCTTCGATGAGGTCTTTGCTAAGACCAAGTTTTTCCGAGATCGCAAAGGCATTACTTTTTCCCGGAATACCGATTAAAAGCCGGTAAGTCGGGCTTAAAGTTTCAACATTAAATTCACAGCAGGCATTTTCCACGCCCGGGGTGGAAAGAGCAAATACTTTCAATTCACTGTAGTGAGTGGTTGCCATGGTGCGCGCGCCATATAAGTGCAGCTTGGATAAAATGGAGATCGCAAGTGCGGCACCTTCCGTCGGGTCGGTTCCGGCACAAAGCTCGTCAAAGAGAACGAGCGAACGGTCGTTGACCTTTTTCAAAATACGGATGATATTGGTCATATGGGATGAGAAAGTACTTAAGCTCTGTTCGATACTCTGCTCATCACCGATATCTGCAAACACTTCCTCAAATATACCAAGCTCTGACCGCTCAGAAGCCGGAATATGAAGACCGGACTGTCCCATTAAAGTAAGCAGTCCGACAGTCTTTAAAGAAACTGTTTTACCACCGGTGTTTGGACCGGTTACGATCAAAAGCTTGAAATCTTTGCCGAGCATGACATCGATTGGAACCACTTTTTTCTTATCGAGCAGTGGGTGGCGTCCTTTCTTAATATGAAGATATCCCTCATTATTAAACGTCGGTGCAACACCATTGTAGGTCTGTGCATAGGCAGCTTTTGCAAAAATAAAATCAAGTTCTGCCAGAATCGTATAATCCGTAGCAATCTGTTCAGAAAAATTAGCAGTCAGCCTGCTCAGGTTTTCTAAGATTTTTTCGATTTCGTCTTTTTCTTTTAACAGAAGTTCTTTGTATTCGTTATTCAGATTCACGACCGCCATCGGTTCAATGAAAAGGGTGGAACCGGATGAGGACTGGTCATGTACCATGCCGGGAATCTGGGATTTTGCCTCGGCTTTGACTGGCAGACAGTAGCGTCCGTCGCGCATGGTGATCACAGCGTCCTGCAAATAGCTTCTGGTTGTGCTGTTGTTGATCATGTTGTTCATCTGGGCGCGAATCCTGTCGTTCATGCCGCGCATGGAACGGCGGATGGAACGCAGTGTGCTGCTTGCGTCGTCGGCAATCTCGTCCTCTGCGAGAATGCAGCGTCTGATCTCGTCATAGAGCGGTGTCAGCGGTTCGATTTCAGTGAAAAATCCGGTCAGTGAATCGTCTGGAACTTCCTCTTTTTCTGAGCGGGAAAATGCTTTTACACGCTTGGCAGCCTCTAAGAGAGAACAGATCGAAAGCAGTTCTGCGGCACTTAAGGAGGCACCGATCTCTAAACGTTTCAGCGAGTCATTGACACTGTGCACGCCGGAAAATGAGAGGTTTCCACAACGGAACAGACGGCTTAATGCATCCTTCGTCTGGAGCTGAAGCTGCTCAATCTGGGCTTTGTCTGTGATGGGACGCAGTGCAAGACAGCGTTTTTTTGCTTCCGGACTGCATGCGTATTCAGACAGCTGATTTAAAATTTTATTATATTCTAAGGTTTTTAAAACTTTTTCATTCATAAAACAAAAGTACTCCATCATCGTTTTAGCTGATCAGTTTTTATTATAGACCAAAGTGAAGCTGATGAAAAGAAGAGTTTGGCAGGAATTGCGCAAAAAAAGAAAGTATTGCAAGCGTATGTGTTTCAATTATAATATAGATTGGTATGATTTTTTCATGTATGGATCAAAAGTAAAACAGATACAAGCTTGGATTGCAATTTGAAGGTGCGGCAAGGAATGTCACTGACCTGGAAAGGAATATCAATGCAGGGAAAACAAACAAGGAATAAATATGAATTTATCAGTGAAAAAATAAGGAAAACCAGTGATAAAAAGAAACTGGTATATCACGTATGCTTTGTCGTACTTCTGGCAGTTTTATTTGGAATTGTGGCGAGCGTTACGTTCGTGCTGTGCCAGCCGAAAATAGATGGTATGCTTCATCCGAAGGAAGATCCGACCATCACGATCCCAAAAGATGAACCGGAACAGGAGACGGAAACGGAAGAGCCGGATACGGAGACAGAAACAAACGAACCGGATTCTGAGCCACAGATCGTGTACGAACAGCTTACACTGGATGATTTCCAGACATTGCAGAATGAGATGTATGCGATCGGGAAGCAGGCAAACAAGTTTATCGTGGCAGTGACAGGGGTAAAGAGCAATACAGACTGGTTCAACAATGCCTATGAGAGCAAGGGACAGGGTTCCGGTATTATTATTGCAAACAGTGGTCAGGAGCTGTTGATCCTGACTGAGAGAAAAGTGATCGCAGAAGCGTCTTCTGTCTATGTGACCTTTGTCAATGACACATCAGTAGAGGCTTCCATCAAGAAATACGATGGAAATACAGGAATTACTGTACTCAGTGTTCCGGTGGATGAGATCGACAATGATACCATGAATCTGATCTCAGTCGCAGTGCTTGGCAACTCGCTTGCCATCACACAGGGAACGCTTGCGCTTGCGGTTGGAAGTCCGCTTGGAACGAATTATTCCATTTTGACAGGAAATATCACTTCCTCTGCTTATTCCATTTCCACAATTGATGCGAATTATGATATTTTCACAACGGATATCGTGGGAAGCAAAAACGGAAGTGGGGCACTTATCAATTTAAACGGCGAAGTGATCGGTCTTGTCACACAGGGATACAGCAGTGAGGGCGATCAGAATACGCTGACAGCAATCTCTATTTCAGAATTGAAACCGGTGATCGAGATGTTGTCCAATAATAAAGATATTCCATACATCGGTCTGGAAATCACTACAGTTACCAATACAATCGCAAAAGAGAATGATATTCCAAAGGGCGTTTATATTAAGGAAGTAAAAATGGATTCGCCGGCGATGGCAGCAGGACTGCAGAGCGGTGATGTCATTACAGAGATTGACGGGGAAGCGGTGATCTCGGTTGATGGATATCAGACAAAATTGCTTTCCCTCACACCGGGCGATGTGGCGGAGGTCACGATTCAGAGACAGGGAAATGATGGTTATACGGAGATTAAATGCCCTGTAACGGTCAGTGTTTTACAGTAATACAAATACATAATTTGGAGGTAATAATTGTTATGAAATATATTGAAAGTCTCCGCGAAGGCGAGAGGATTAATGAGATTTACCTGTGCAAGACAAAACAGTCTGCGCTGACGAAGGCAGGCAAACCTTACGAAAACGTTATTTTACAGGATAAAACAGGAATCCTGGATGCAAAAATCTGGGATCCGGGTTCTGTTGGAATCGATGATTTTGATTCGTTGGATTACGTTGCTGTTATGGGAGATATCACAAGTTTTCAGGGGAATTTACAGCTCTCCATCAAGCGTGTCAGAAAAGTGCAGGAAGGGGAGTATGATCCGAAGGATTATCTTCCGGTCAGCGAGAAAAATATTGATGAAATGTATGAGGAACTGTGCGGTATTATCCGTTCGGTGAACAATCCATATTATAAAAAAACTGTTAAGCAGTTTTTTCTTAGAGGACAAAGAGTTTGAGAAACGTTTCAAATTCCACTCCGCAGCGAAAACCGTTCATCATGGTTTTGTGGGTGGATTGTTAGAGCATACGCTCAGTGTGACAAAGCACTGTGATTATTTTGCAGCTTATTATCCTATGTTAAACCGCGATCTGATTGTGACTGCGGCGATTTTCC
>ENA-OQHF01001271-OQHF01001271.1-human-gut-metagenome-genome-assembly--contig:-NODE-1271-length-14201-cov-3.188646_pt1 | contig 14201 bp, 18 predicted proteins | sample MGYA00242559_ERZ504709 | MGnify/ENA primary metagenome ERZ504709 (study PRJEB26092, sample SAMD00036203) | human gut metagenome | host: Homo sapiens | study: EMG produced TPA metagenomics assembly of... | reverse complement strand
AAAACACGTTATCTGACGGATATGGACGGTGAAATGTGTGCCTGTGTCAGAGAAAGCGTACAGAATGCAAGAGCATGTTACAGAATAACGGGCGCAGATATTGCAGAGATGTTAAGCTATATCAGCGAGTATTCCCTGTATGCATACCAGGAGGAACTAAGGCAGGGATATATTACAATTGAGGGTGGTCACCGGGTTGGAATTGCAGGGGAGATTGCAAAAGACAGGGAAGGTATTACAGGGATCAAATATATTAGTTTTATGAATATCCGTGTGGCACATGAAAAAAAAAGGATGTGCAGAAAAAAATTCTGCCTTTTCTGAAGGACGGAGAAAGTATTTATAATACACTGCTGGTGTCAAAACCGGGTGCAGGCAAAACAACCTGTCTGCGGGATTGTATCCGCAGTCTCTCAAATGGGAAAGAAGGCTGGGAAGGTATGAAAATCTGTGTGGTGGATGAGAGGTCTGAGATTGCAGCCTGTCATCTTGGAATTCCACAAAATGATATGGGAATACGAACGGATGTTTTATCTGGATGTGGGAAATCAGAGGGAATGATGCTCATGCTGCGCTCCATGTCCCCGCAGATCATAGCGGTGGATGAACTTGGAGGGAAAAAAGATTTTCAGGCAGTCGAACAGGCAGCCTGTTCCGGGGTACGGATTCTTGGAACAGTACATGCGGATACGGTGGAAGAATTATGGGAGAAACCATATCTGAAAAAGTGGATGAAGCGTGGAATTTTTGAACGATTTATTCTGATCCGGCATAACCGGTCCGGCGGGCGGGATTTTCAGGTTTTTAACGGAAAAAGAGAACAGTTATGCTAAAGCTGATAGGTGGTATTCTGGTTGCAGGTTCCGGGGTTGGACTTGCAGTAAACATGATCGCTGAAATCAGGCAGCATCTGCTTAGATTGTATGAAATCCGTCAGCTTCTCATAAATATTTCGGGAGAGGCAGCACTTGCATTACTTCCGATGGAGCATATTTTGAATCAACCGACGCTGACGAACGATGTGGTGTTGCAAAAAGTATGCGGACAGATTGCTGATCGTCTTGCTGCAAAAAAGGTAGAAAGCGGAGGTAAAATCTGGTGGGATATATTTTGGAAAAATCGAAAAGAATTGGGAATCTGTGCGTCTGAACTTGAGATTATTGCGAATGCCGGAAATGCTTTTTTTGGAAGAAATATAAAAGAGAATGAAAGAATGCATTTCTATTTATTTTAGAGAGGCTTGATTTTGTGATCGAACAAGAGCGGAAAGATCAGAGAGAAAAGCAGAGAGTGGCCGGGGCGGTCAGTGTAATAGGAGGAATGATGTTAGTGATACTTTTTATATAACGCAAAAATAAAGTGTGTATACGGCAAGCAAGAGAGGGGACTGGATTACGGATGAGTGTTAATTTGATATTTAAAATTGCGGCGGTCGGGATTTTAGTCACGGTCATCAGTCAGGTGCTAAAACATAGCGGAAGAGAGGAACATGCATTTCTGACAAGCCTTGCGGGATTGCTGATTGTCCTCTTTTGGATTGTTCCTTATATTTATGAATTGTTTGAAACAATGCAGTCACTGTTTGCATTATAAGATGTTACAGAATGGGAATGAGGCATGAAATGGATATTTTAAGAATAGCGGTTCTTGGTATCGCAGGAGTACTTCTGGCACTTTTACTGCAGAAAGAAAAAAGTGAATACAGCATGTTTATCAGTATGGCAGTCTGCATCTGCATTTTTATTTATATTATTGGAAAGGTGGAGACTGTCATCAATTTTGCAAAAAAAATTGCAGACGTTTGTTGCAGTGGATCAGACGTATATCACACTGATATTAAAAATGGTTGGGATCACCTATGTGGCGGAGTTTGCGATGAATATCTGTAAAGATGCTGGATATGCGGCAGTCGGAAATCAGATCGAACTGTTTGCTAAGCTGTCGATTCTGGTGCTTAGTATTCCGGTTTTGACGGTTTTTTTAGAGACAGTCGGGAGCTTTTTATGAAAAAATGGGGAGGGTGTGTGATATGTATTCTGTTACTCTGTGTGATTGAGACGGTTCCGGTTTTCGCATCTGAAAAAAATACTCAGGATTATTTAGGGAACATGACAGAAGAACTGGATTTTTCGAAGCTGGATCATTTTATGAGACAGGATGCAGAGGATAGTGGGATTACATTTTCAGAACTGGTGAAAGAATTACTGTATCAGGAGAAGCCAGGGGCGCTGTATCAGCAGATCGGACCATGGCTAATGGGGCAATTATGTGAGTCAGTCTGTGAAAACCGCAAAATATTAGTGGAGGTGGTGCTGCTTGCCGTGTGTTTTTCTGTACTTAAAAATTTTGCCGGTGCGTTTGCGTCATCTTATGTATCAGATCTTTGTTTTATCCTTGTATTCTGTGTATTAGCAGTCTTGATGCTGCAGTCATTTCTGACGTTTCGTGAGATTGTGTGCGGTGTATTGGAAAAGAGTGTGGATTTTTTTCAGATTTTTATACCGACATTTAGTATTGCAATGCTTTTTTCGGCGGGAGAAAGCATTGCATCGGGCTTCTATCAGACGGCTTTTCTGATCATATATCTGATCGAGTGGCTGTTTTTAACCATTTTAGTGCCAATGATCCATATTTATATACTGACTGTGCTGATCAATTATTTCTTTGAGGAAGAAAAGTTTGCAAACATGATGGAATTGATTGGAGGACTGATCGGGTGGGCAATCAGATCTGCCGGAATCATTGTACTTGGGCTGAATGTTGTGCAGGGGATCGTTGCACCGGCAAAGGACAGGCTGCTTTATGGGACAGCAGGACGGGCAATGGCAATGATACCCGGAATTGGTAATACAGTGAATGGTGTCAGTGAACTTTTGCTTGGTTCTGGAATTATGATCCGGAACTGTGTTGGGGCAGCCGGGTTGATCGTACTGATTATTTTAGTGGCAGTGCCGATGGTACAGGCAGGCTGTATGGTACTTTTTTATAAAATTGCAGCTGCTGTGGTGGAACCTGTTGCAGATAAGAGAATCGCCGGATGTTTAAAGGGAATGGCACAGGGGGGGATGCTGTACCTGAAATTGATGGGATATTGTGTGATGCTGATTTTTCTGACGATCGCGCTTACGGTTGCTTCCTCAGGGTTTGGCTATTAAGAAAGTGAGAAACGGATGAACGTATTGATCGGGTATATTCAAAAAATTTTTGCCCTTTTTCTGTTGCTTGTGGTTGCAAGACAGCTGATCCCGAATGGAAGATTAAAAAAATATATTTATTTTTTTACGGAACTTGTGCTCATCATTGGTGTCATGCAGCCTTTTTTTTCTTTTTGGGGGGATAATGATGCTTTGCTTGATAAGATCAGGTCTGAAACGTTTACGGAAAATTTAAGTGAGGCTTCAAGAGACATCAGCCGTATGGAGTATTTACGGAATGATTATTACCGGAAAGAATATGAGGATGCGGCGGCACTGGATGTTCTGAGTACGGCGGATGGATATTTAGATCCATTTGGACTTGCGGGAAAGCGCGCTTCGGTGGAGCTGACGGAAAATTATGAAGTGAAAAAAATCGTGCTTACGGTTGGGGAAAAAGAGGAGGATGACACGGAGGGGATGTTTGTGGAACAGGGAAAAGCACAGGGCAGCAAAGTCGTGCTTGACGGGCTGAAACAAAGACTTATGCAGTATTATGGGGCAGAGGAAGAACAGATACAGATTTCCTATGGTGGTGAAAGATGACGGAGAGACTGAAAGAGTTTTTACAGCAGAAAAAGTGGCGTCAGTTAAAAAAGACAGACTGGATCGCGGCTGCCCTTGTGGGGGTGCTTCTTCTTGTGGTGGCGATGCCTTCCGGTGGAACGGGCGTACATATATCGGAAAATAAAAAAGAGGACACCGCGCAGGAGAAAACGGAACAGAAATACGAAAAAAAGGACTATGCGGAGTATTTAGAGCATAAATTAGAACAGGTGTTAGGACAGATGGAAGGAGTGGGGAAAGTTTCTGTCATGGTCACGGTGGCAGATCAGGGGGAAGATATCATAGAAAAGGATAAGACAGAACATACATCCACAGTCACAAATACGGACAGCGGGAGTATGGAGATGACGACGGAAAAGGAAAGTGGGGAAGAGACGGTATATGAGGAGAGCGGCGGCGAAAAAGCTCCGTATGTCAGCAAAGAAATACTTCCGGAGATCGAGGGGGTGCTTGTGGTGGCAGAAGGGGGAGACAGCCCGCGGATCGTTTCTGATATTTCAGATGCCGTAAAGGCATTATTTCAGGTGGAAGCACATAGAATTAAGGTAGTAAAGATGAGTTCGAAGGAGGATGGAACGTGAAAAAGATATTTCAGAAAAACCAGCTGATTATTACAGCACTCGCGTTGATGATTGCGGTGGCGGGATATTTCAGTTACATGAACAATCACATTGATGACGGTACGGCAGCGGAGACGGCGGCAAATGCAGGTACAGATGTACTCAATGCAGAATATGAGATCTCGGATGAAGATCCACTGGCTGCAGAAGATATTTTTACGGATGAGGGAACCGGGGAGGAACTTGCACTTGTGGATGGGACGGAGACTGCGGATGCAGGAACCGGCGAAGATACATACGATGCGGCAGATGCAGCTGTGACGGACGGTCAGGATGTTGCAGAAAATGCGGCAGATGGCCAGAATGCGGTGGCAGATGTGAGCGCAGAAAACAGTACGGATACTGCAGCAAATGTGGCAGACATGACATCTGCAGATGCTGAGGAGATCGAAAATCCCGGAGAGGCGGTTCTTACAAGTACCGGCACTGCAAATCTCGACTATGCAGCAAGAATGAAATTAAACCGCGAACAGATCCGGTCTAAAAATAAAGAAGCGTTATTAGAGATTGTAAACAATACGTCCGTTGCAGATAATTTAAAGCAGGATGCAGTGAACAAGATGGTGGCAATGACGGATATCGCGGAGCGAGAAGCCGCAGCAGAAATGCTCTTAGAGGCAAAAGGATTTTCAGATGTTGTGGTCAGCATTACCGATGATAACTGTGATGTAGTACTTAATATGGGAGAAGTGACCGATACAAAAAGAGCACAGGTTGAGGATATTGTGAAGCGAAAAACCAATATTTCCGCAGATAAGATCGTGATCACACCGATCGTGGTAACAGACGCCGAGTAGGGCGTCTGTTTCTTTGCATTTTACTTGATTTTTTCATGGTTACGGTTTATCCTAGTACGGTAGAAAGAGAGTACATTGTGCGAAATGGATTTTTACATGCGGGAATGGAGACTTTTAATATGAAGAGAGTATTTTTGATCGTACTTGACAGCGTTGGGATCGGGGAAATGCCGGATGCGGCAGATTATGGCGATGCTGGAAGCAATACCATAAGAGCTGCGGCATCCAGTCCATATTTTTCGATGCCGAACATGAGGAAACTTGGATTTTTTAATATAGATGGAGTGGAAATCGGAGAAAAAGAGAAGAATCCGTCCGGTTCCTTTGCCAGAATGACGGAGGTATCTAAGGGAAAAGATACACAATCGGACACTGGGAGATCGCAGGTATCATCTCAAATAGTCCGCTTCCGACGTATCCGAATGGATTTCCACAGGAAATTTTAGACGAGTTTACAAAGAGGACGGGCAGGGGAGTGCTCTGTAACAAGCCATATTCCGGAACGGATGTTATACGTGATTATGGGGAAGAACACATGAAAACAGGAAAACTGATCGTATATACGTCTGCGGATTCTGTATTTCAGGTGGCAGCGCACGAGGATGTTGTTCCGGTTGAGACACTTTACGAATACTGTAAGATCGCAAGGGAGATACTGACCGGGGAAAATGGTGTGGGACGTGTGATCGCAAGACCGTTTGTCGGCACGCCGGGCAATTTCACGAGAACGGTAAGACGCCATGATTTTTCCCTGCAGCCGCCGAAGGTGACGATGCTAGACCAGCTGTGCGGACATGGATATGATGTGCGTTCCGTGGGCAAGATCATTGACATTTTTGCAGAAAAAGGAATCAAAGAGTATGTGCGCACGACTGGAAATGAGGACGGGATCAACAAGACGATCGAGTATATGAAACAGGATTTTGAGGGACTTTGTTTTACAAATCTTGTAGATTATGATATGCTCTACGGGCACCGTAATGACGTGGAGGGCTACGCAAAGGCACTGACTTATTTTGATGAGCGTCTGCCGGAGCTTCTCGCTGCAATGAGAGATGAGGATATCTTAATGATCACGGCAGATCACGGCTGCGATCCGAGCACGCCGTCGACCGATCATTCGAGAGAATATACACCGCTTGTGATGTATGGAAAACCGATCAGAGCGGGTGTTAATTACGGAACAAGAGGCTGCTTTTCGGATATTGCGGCAACCATTCTTGCTTATTTTGACATTAAGCCGGAGTGTGCGGGAGAGGCAATCCCGATTTTATAAGGATTTTTGGAGGATAAAATAGTTTTGGCTGATTTAAGAAAAGAGATAGAAAAAAGACGTACATTTGCAATCATTTCCCACCCGGATGCAGGTAAAACGACTCTGACAGAGAAGTTCCTGCTCTACGGAGGAGCAATCAATCTTGCCGGTTCCGTCAAGGGAAAGGCAACTGCACGCCATGCGGTATCTGACTGGATGGAGATCGAGAAGGAGAGAGGTATTTCCGTTACTTCTTCTGTGTTACAGTTTAATTATGGCGGCTACTGCATCAATATTCTGGATACACCGGGACATCAGGATTTCTCGGAGGATACTTACCGTACCCTGATGGCTGCGGACTCTGCGGTCATGGTCATTGATGGATCAAAGGGTGTCGAGGCACAGACGAGAAAATTATTTAAGGTCTGTGTGATGCGCCATATTCCGATTTTTACTTTTATCAATAAAATGGACCGCGATGCGAATGATACGTTTGATCTGTTAGACGAGATTGAAAAAGAACTTGGGATCGCAACCTGTCCGGTCAACTGGCCGATTGGTTCCGGAAAGAATTTTAAGGGTGTATATGACCGTAACACAAAAGAGGTCATGACGTTCTCCGACACGTTAAAGGGAACGAAAGAGGGAACCGAAAAGCATATTGCAGCGGATGATCCTGCACTGATCGAGGAGATCGGACAGGACGCATACGATAAGCTGATGGAGGAGATCGAGCTTCTCGACGGGGCAAGTGCAGAGTTTGATATGGATCTTGTCACAAAAGGACAACTCTACCCCGGTATTTTTCGGATCTGCCCTGACCAACTTTGGTGTGGAGACTTTTCTGCAGCACTTCCTCACGATTGAACCTATTCCCCACTGCCGCGTAAAGCTGACATCGGAGAAATAGACCCATTTGATGAGCATTTTTCCGCATTTGTATTTAAAATACAGGCAAATATGAATAAGGCACACCGTGACCGTATCGCGTTTATGCGTATCTGTTCCGGAAAATTTGAGGCGGGCATGGAAGTTACCCACGTACAGGGTGGCAATAAAAAGATCAAGCTTTCCCAGCCACAGCAGATGATGGCGCAGGAGCGCCACATCGTGGATGAGGCTTATGCCGGAGATATCATTGGTGTGTTTGATCCGGGTATTTTCTCCATCGGTGATACCCTGACAACAGCAAAACCTTTCAAGTTTGAGGGAATCCCAACCTTTGCACCGGAACATTTTGCGCGAGTGCGTCAGGTGGATACCATGAAGCGTAAGCAGTTCATGAAGGGAATGCAGCAGATCGCACAGGAAGGTGCGATCCAGATTTTCCAGGAATATAACATGGGTATGGAGGAAGTCATCGTCGGCGTTGTCGGTGTGCTTCAGTTTGACGTTTTAAAATATCGTCTGGAGAATGAATATAACGTTGAGATCCGTATGGACAACCTTCCGTATGAGCATATCCGTTGGATTGAAAATGAGGATATCAATATGGATAAGATCGTTGGAACTTCCGATATGAAGAAGATCCAGGATCTCAAAGGACGTCCATTATTACTGTTTGTCAATTCATGGAGTGTCGGCATGGTACTTGACCGAAATGAAGGACTTGTATTGTCAGAGTTCGGACGGGAGTAGATGCGAAACTCATAAATACATAAATTGAATTGTGAAAAATTAACAAAAGCTTGAGAAAACACTGGGGAGCGGTCGGCACTTAGAAGGCAGGTGCGATGCTAATCGTGACTGGCTTCTTAGTACCGTTACCAGCGACACGTAGCGAGAGCGTGTTTTCGAAAATTTTGTTAATTTTGAACAATTGAAAGAAGAGTAGGGTGAGTTTCGTAATTGTCTGATAACTATTAAAAACAAGGAGAGAAAGATGGCAGTTGTAACGATTACAAAGGATAATTTTGAGGCAGAAGTATTGGGATGTAAGATCCCGGTTGTGCTTGACTTCTGGGCAGAATGGTGTGAACCATGTAAAATGCAGTCTACGGTTATAGAAGAGCTTGCCGCAGAGTTGGATGGAAAAGTAAAATTCGGTAAGGTGAATGTGGACGAAGAGGCTTCTCTGGCACTGAATTATCAGATCATGAGTATCCCGACATTGGTTGTGATGCATTATGGTCTGTTTCAGGGAAAAGCAATCGGCGTGCAGGGCAAAGATGCGATCCGTGAAATGCTTCAGGGTGTTTTGTAAAACACCTTGACAAATTTCTATCTATCAGTTACAGTCAATCTTGCAGATAGCAGAATCTTTTTTTATCAAATAAAATGTTACAAGAGTAATTATTTCAGCCAGATCGGCATGAAATCCCGGCAAAAAATAGAAAGTGATGGTTTAAATAGGGGGAAAACTGTCTTAAAAGGATGAACAGGGACAGAATTGTTTCATGTTCGTAGTTGACATTTAGGGCAAAGTATAATACTATAAGAACAAGAAAACGAACATAAGTTCGTATTGGAGGAAAGAAAATGGCAAGAGAAGATAAATTGAAAGCGTTAGATGCTGCAATTTCACAGATTGAGAAACAGTATGGTAAGGGATCTATTATGAAGCTGGGTGATAATTCAGCACATATGAATGTTGAGACAATTCCAACTGGATCTTTGAGTCTTGATATTGCACTTGGTCTTGGAGGACTTCCAAAGGGAAGAATTATTGAGATCTATGGTCCGGAATCCAGTGGTAAGACAACGGTTGCCCTGCATGCGGTTGCCGAGGTACAGAAAAGGGGCGGAATCGCAGGATTTATTGATGCGGAGCATGCACTTGATCCGGCTTATGCCAAGAATATCGGTGTGAATATTGATGAGTTGTATATTTCACAGCCGGACTGTGGAGAGCAGGCGCTTGAGATCACAGAGACGATGGTTCGCTCCGGAGCAGTGGATATCGTGATTGTTGACTCTGTTGCAGCACTTGTTCCGAAAGCAGAGATTGATGGAGATATGGGAGATTCCCATGTGGGACTTCAGGCAAGACTTATGAGCCAGGCTCTCCGTAAATTAACTGCAGTCATCAGCAAGTCGAACTGTATTGTTATTTTTATTAACCAGCTGCGTGAAAAAGTTGGTGTGATGTTCGGTAATCCAGAAACAACAACCGGCGGACGTGCATTGAAATTCTACTCATCTGTGCGTATGGATGTCCGTAGAATTGAATCTCTGAAACAGGCAGGAGAGGTTGTCGGTAACCGTACCCGTGTGAAGATCGTAAAGAATAAAGTGGCACCTCCATTCAAAGAGGCTGAGTTTGACATTATGTTTGGTAAGGGAATTTCCAAAGAGGGAGATATTTTAGACCTTGCTGCAGACTGTGGCATTATTGTGAAGTCCGGTGCATGGTATGCCTATAACGGAGATAAGATTGGTCAGGGACGTGAGAATGCGAAAACTTATCTGAGAGAGAATCCACTCGTATGTGAAGAGGTTGAGGCAAAAGTCAGAGAAAAATTCCAGTTAGATGGTACTGCAGAAGAGACGGATGCTGAGGGAGAGCCAGAAGTATTAGAGGATGAGGAATAAAAATGAGTCTTCAGGTCATGTCGGTCGTACCTCTTGAGAAGGGAAAAGCAAGAATCCGGTTTGATGATGGGACAGAAGTTGTTCTTTATAAAGGAGAGATTCGAAAGCTTGGGATAGAGGAGGGCTGTGTTGTCACAGAGGCTGTCTATGATAAGATTCTGAATGAAATCCTTGGAAAGCGTGCAATCAAGAGGGCAATGCATCTGTTGGAAAAGCAGGACCGGACAGAGCGTCAGCTTTATGACAAACTGAAACAGAACGGATATCCGGAAAGTTGTATTGAATCCGCAATTGCCTATGTAAAAAGTTATCATTATATCGACGATTTTCGTTATGCTTCTACCTACATCCGTTATCATCAGGAGAAGAAAAGTAGACAAAAACTTAAGATGGAACTGATGGCAAAAGGGATTGGAAGAGATCTGGTTGATGCAGCATTAGAAGAAGAGTATGTTTCGGATGATCAGAAGAAGATTGCAGAGTTACTGCAGAAGCGGCATTATTCTTTTGAGGATGCAGATGTCAGCGAACAGCGGAAGAATTATCAGTTTTTACTCCGCAGGGGATTCAAAAGCAGTGATATCCTTCATGTCATGAAGCAGGAACGGCAGTAGGAGCAGGCCGGAGAGAAAAATTTTGTTTCAGAGAAAATCTGACAAATTTGTACAATATGTTGTATTCTTATTTTTGAGTCATTCAATATTATGCATATTGAACAGTAATTGACTTGACATAAGTATGAAAATAGAATAAAATTAACCTGTTGTTAATTATGACAGAAAATTAATCTAATTATATGTTATATGTACAATGAAAATTTCATAAAGGAGGTGCTCCTGTGCTGCAGATAGTGATCGCTGTTGTTATAACACTTATCGTTACTGCGGTTCTGACATACTTTATCACAACTGCTTACCACAAGAACGTAGCAAATGCTAAGATTGGTAATGCGGAAGATAGAGCACGTGAGATTATCGATGAAGCGGTAAAGACAGCAGAAACCAAAAAACGTGAAGCAATGCTCGAAGCAAAGGAAGAGTCCATCAGAGTCAAAAATGATCTGGACAAAGAAGTAAAAGAGCGCAGAGCAGAGATTCAACGTAGTGAACGCAGAGTCGTACAGAAGGAAGAAAACTTAGACAAGAAGTTGGAATCCATCGAGAGACGCGAAGCCGGTTTTGCTGCAAAAGAAGAAGAAATCAACAAGCAGAAAGCTCAGATTGCAAAGCTCAATGAAGAGCGTTTACAGGAACTGGAAAGAATCTCTGGATTAACCTCCGAACAAGCAAAGGAATATCTCTTAAAAACCGTTGAAGAAGATGTTAAACTTGATACCGCAAAATTAATCAAAGAAATGGAAAACAAGGCAAAGGAAGAAGCTGATAAGAAGGCCAAAGATTATGTGGTAACTGCCATTCAGAAATGTGCAGCAGACCATGTGGCAGAGACAACAATTTCTGTTGTACAGCTTCCGAATGACGAGATGAAAGGTAGAATCATCGGACGAGAGGGACGTAATATTCGTACGTTAGAGACGATGACAGGTGTGGATTTAATTATTGATGATACACCGGAAGCAGTTATTTTGTCTGGATTTGATCCAATCAGAAGAGAAGTTGCCCGCATTGCTTTGGAAAAATTGATTGTAGATGGACGTATTCATCCGGCTAGAATCGAAGAAATGGTAGAAAAGGCACAAAAAGAAGTTGAAACAATGATCCGTGAGGAAGGTGAAGCAGCAACATTAGAAGTTGGTGTTCACGGAATTCATCCGGAACTCGTTCGCTTACTCGGCAGAATGAAGTTCAGGACAAGTTACGGACAGAATGCATTAAAGCATTCTATTGAAGTAGCACAGCTTTCCGGATTATTGGCAGCGGAAATTGGTGTAGACGTAAGAACTGCGAAACGTGCAGGTCTTTTACATGATATTGGTAAATCTGTGGATCATGATATGGAAGGATCTCATATTCAGATTGGTGTGGATTTATGTAGAAAATACAAAGAATCACCAATTATCATCAATGCAGTTGAGGCTCATCATGGTGATGTAGAACCTGAGTCCCTGATTGCTTGTATCGTACAGGCTGCTGATACGATCAGTGCGGCAAGACCTGGTGCAAGAAGAGAGACACTTGATACTTATACCAACAGATTAAAACAATTAGAAGATATTTCAAACGGATTTAAGGGAGTAGAAAAATCATTTGCTATTCAGGCAGGTAGAGAGATTCGAATTATGGTAGTTCCAGAACAGATCAGCGATGCTGACATGGTATTATTGGCACGCAATATTGCAAAACAGATTGAGTCTGAATTGGAATACCCTGGACAGATTAAAGTAAATGTGATTCGCGAGTCACGTGTAACGGATTTTGCGAAATAGCTTGACAAAGAGAGCATAAAAGAAGATTTGAAGAGGATGGATCCTGTTTCGAATCTTCTTTTTTATATGAAAAAGCGTTCGATTGTTATAGAATAATCCTAGAACCAGAAGAGGCAGGAGGAAAGAAAGATGAGTGAACATGCAAAAAGAATTAAACGGGAATTGGTGATGAAAGGCACTATTCTTGATGTGTACAAAGATACAATGGAACTTCCAAATGGCAAAACAGAAGAATGGGATTTTGTCTCACATAGAAAGGGAGCTGCGGCAGTTGTTGCAGTGCGTGAGGATGGAAAACTGCTAATGGTGAGACAGTACCGGAATGCTTTAGAGCGTATGACGTTAGAGATTCCTGCCGGAGCGAGAGACAGTGTGACAGAAGATACCAAAGTGTGTGCTGCAAGGGAACTCGAAGAGGAGACCGGATACCGGAGTGAGAATCTGTCATTTTTGCTTTCACTTCGAACGACGGTTGCATTTTGTGATGAATTTATCGATGTGTACCTTGCAAGAGATTTAGTGAAGAGTACACAGCATCTGGACGAGGGAGAAGCGATAGACGTGGAAGCACATGATGTAGACGAATTGTGTGAAATGATCTATGCAGGTAAAATACAGGATTCCAAGACGGTTTCTGCAATCCTCGCCTATAAGAATTTACTGAATAAGGATTCCGGAAAAGCATAGATTATTAGTAAGATTGATTTTTGGTAGAAAATTGTGATTCAAAAAAATAAGATCATCTATGCATTATGTTTCCTTGCCGGAATATTGCTTGTCAATCTTATGGGAAGCGGTTTGTTGAACACCTATGGTGTGACTTCCTTCTGGGATCAGTCAGCTATCACTTTCTGGAGCATGTCCTATGACCAGTATTTCTGGTATATTTTTTTTATGCGGATGAAAGGACTGATTGTGATCCTGCTGCTTGGCACAGTATTTGGCAGGAGGATCGTGACAAGGGTTTTTCTGGCACTGTTTCTGTTCCTGACAGGAATATTTATCACAATGTCAGTGATAGAACGGGGACTGTCTGGAATCGCAGCAGTTTTACTGGCAATGCTTCCGCAGTGGATTTTCTATTTACTGGCGTTCACCGTGTATGAGAGAGGAAGAGAAAGAAAAGTAATATTTGTCTGTGCTTTGCTCGTTGTGCTGGGGTGTCTTGCAGAGGGGTATATTTCACCGTTTTTCCTGAAAAAAGTACTATGACAGCGAAAATGGGGCAGATTATGTAATATGTATGTAAAAAAATTGTAATGAATAATTACAACATATGGTAAGACAGAAATTACAAAAAACGACATGTTGTATATGGACAAAAAGAAACAAAAAAACAGGCAAAAATACTGATTGCATTTTGATTTCTGAATCATTATAATAGGGAATATACCTCGAAATGAGGTAATTTTTTCGGCTTGAAAGAGTTTACATTGAGAGAAAAGAATCGGGGCAGGTAATGAGCATGAATCAGGATATACATAATTTTATCCAATATCTTCATCAGGAAAAACAAACTTCAGAGAATACAGAAGTATCTTATGAGCGAGACTTAAAGAAGATGATTTTGTATTTAACAGCACATGGAGTGGATAGAATTGACGCTGTTACCCCAGAAGTTCTGAATTCTTATGTGATAGAGTTAGAACAGTCAGGATTAAAGCCTGCAACAGTATCCAGAAGTGTTGCGTCCATGAAAGCATTCTTTCACTATGAAGAGTTAGAACAAAGGACAAGCGCAGATCCAGCTTTTGAACTGAAAGCTCCAAAGGTGGAGAAGAAAGCCCCAACTATTCTGACAACAGAGCAAACAAACCGCCTGTTAGCCCAGCCGAAGGATAATTCGGCGAA
>ENA-OQHF01001270-OQHF01001270.1-human-gut-metagenome-genome-assembly--contig:-NODE-1270-length-14207-cov-4.135369_pt1 | contig 14207 bp, 13 predicted proteins | sample MGYA00242559_ERZ504709 | MGnify/ENA primary metagenome ERZ504709 (study PRJEB26092, sample SAMD00036203) | human gut metagenome | host: Homo sapiens | study: EMG produced TPA metagenomics assembly of... | reverse complement strand
GTGAATGCGCAACAGGAAGTCTTTTTCGTTGGAGAAGATATGAGGTAAAAGTTGTGCGGGTTACAAAAATTGTAAATAATAACATTGTAATTTCAGAGGACAAGAATCATAAAGAAGTTGTACTGATGGGAAAGGGCCTTGGCTTTCAAAAGCACAAGGGAGATGAGATTAAGTTGAGTCAGATTGAGAAGACTTATGTCATGAAAGATCATGGTATGACACAGCGTTTTCAGGAGATGTTAACTGATATTCCGATCGAGAGAGTGAAGATTTGTAATAAGATCATTCAGTATGCGAAGGATACATTACAGAAGAATATTAATGATAATATATATGTTTCACTTACAGACCACATCAATTTTGCGATTGAGAGAGTTGAGATGGGAGTACCATTCCAGAATCCATTTTTATGGGAGATCAAGAAGTTTTATTATCAGGAATATCTGATCGGGAAAGTAGCGATCGGTATGATAGAGAAAGAACTGAAGGTTACGCTTCCACAGGATGAAGCAGCGTTCATTGCATTGCATATTGTGAATGCGGAACTTGATCTGGACATGACAGAGATGGTTTCTATGACGAAGCTTGTGAATGATATTTTGAAGATCGTGGATAAACATTTTGGAGAGCAGATTGATAAGGAGTCTGTTTTCTATGAGAGATTTATCACGCATCTGAAGTTCTTTGCACAAAGAGTTTATATTGGCAAAGAAGTGAAAAGTGATGATACAGAATTCCAGGAGATCATAAGGAATAAGTATCACGAATGTATTGAATGCGTAGATGAGATTAAAGACTACGTGAAGAAGACTTGCAATCATGATATTACAGATGAAGAACTTATGTATTTAACCGTACATATCAAGCGAGTTACGACAAGATAAAAGTTTATATTGTTGATCAGGATTGTTACTGGTAATGCAGGCTAAACTTGATTTGAATCATGGATTTTCCAGAGAGTCCAGGTTTCTTTGTGAAAGTATTTTTGCAGGGGAATTTGGATGGTGGAGATTTACAGGTTTGAATCAGGTTTTTTTATTTATAAGAATTTTCTTATAATATATATAATTAATTAGCTTATGAAAATATAGAAAAGGAGGAATAAAAAATTGGTAGGAATTATTCTTGTACACATGGTGATTTCGCCAAGGGTATCTTACAGTCCGGGTCCATGATTTTTGGTGACCAGCCAAATGTTGCGGCTTGTACATTACAGCCAAGTATGGGACCAGAAGACATCAAAAAACAGATGGAAGATGCCATTGCCGGATTCGAAAACCAGGATGAAGTGCTGATTATGGTTGATTTATGGGGTGGAACTCCATTTAATCAGGCTAACGGATTAATTGCCGGACATGAAGATAAATGGGCAATCGTTGCTGGATTAAATCTTCCAATGTTGATCGATGCATACGCATCTCGTATGATGATGGACACAGCACATGAAGTTGCAGCTCAGATTTCCGGAAGTGGAAAAGAAGGTGTGAGAATCTATCCAGAATCTCTAGAACCTAAGAAAGAAGAAGCTGCACCAGCTGCTGTGGCAGCACCTCAGGGAGCGATCCCAGAAGGAACAGTACTTGGAGACGGTCACATCAAGATCGGTCTTACTCGTATCGACACACGTTTATTACATGGACAGGTGGCTACAACATGGACAAAGATGGTAAATCCAGACCGTATCATTGTTGTATCTGATGCCGTATCAAAAGATGATCTTCGTAAGAGAATGATCATTGAGGCAGCACCTCCAGGAGTAAAAGCACACGTTATCCCAATCTGGAAGATGATCGAAGTATCAAAAGATCCAAGATTTGGTGAGACAAAAGCAATGCTTCTGTTTGAAACACCTCAGGATGTATTAAAAGCAATCGAAGGTGGAGTTGACATCAAAGAGGTTAACTTAGGATCACTTGCACATTCAACAGGTAAAGTAGTAGTAACAAAAGCTGTTGCGATGGGTAAAGAAGATGTAGAAACTTTCGAGAAACTGATCGACAAAGGTGTTACATTTAATGTACGTAAAGTACCAAGCGATTCTCCAGAAAACATGGGTGAAATGCTTAAGAAAGCGAAAGCAGAACTTAAATAATCAATTTAGAAAAATATATAGGAGGAATTATCATGTCAGTTATTTCAATGGTATTAGTTGTTATCGTTGCATTCCTGGCTGGTATGGAAGGTGTTTTGGATGAATTCCAGTTCCATCAGCCATTAGTAGCTTGTACATTAATCGGACTTGTAACCGGACAGCTTGTTCCTTGCATCATCCTTGGAGGTAGTCTTCAGATGATCGCTTTAGGATGGGCTAACATCGGTGCAGCCGTTGCCCCAGATGCTGCATTAGCAGCCGTTGCATCTGCAATCATTCTTGTTCAGGGTGGACAGGGAAGAGCTGGTGTTGATACTGCCATCGCAGTAGCAATCCCATTAGCAGTAGCAGGATTATTCTTAACAATGATCGTTCGTACACTTTCCGTTATCTGTGTTCATCAGATGGATGCAGCTGCTGCAAAAGGTAGCTTCAAAGGTGTAGAAGCATGGCATATCATTGCAGTTTGTTTACAGGGTATCCGTATCGCGATCCCAGCAGCAGCATTACTTGCAATTCCATCATCTGCCGTAGCTGCAGCATTAAATAGTATGCCAGCATGGTTAACAGATGGTATGTCCATCGGTGGTGGTATGGTCGTAGCCGTAGGTTACGCAATGGTTATCAACATGATGGCTACAAAAGAAGTATGGCCTTTCTTCGCAATTGGTTTCTGTCTGGCTGCTGTTTCAGACTTAACACTGATCGCATTAGGTGTTATCGCTGTATCTATGGCACTGATCTACCTGAAACTGTCTGAGAATGCAGGATCTGGTAACGGTGGAAGCAATACTGGTGACCCATTAGGCGATATTTTAAATGATTATTGATTAAGAAGGAGGTAAGAAAAATGGCAGAGAAAAAAGTTCAATTAAGTAAAAAAGATAGATTGTCTGTAGCATTACGTTCTACTTTCCTTCAGGGTTCTTGGAACTATGAACGTATGCAGAATGGTGGTTGGTGTTTCGCAATGATCCCAGCTATCAAGAAATTATATACAACAAAAGAAGATCAGATCGCAGCATTAAAACGTCATCTGGAATTCTTCAATACACATCCATATGTTGCATCTCCAGTTATCGGTGTTACACTGGCTCTGGAAGAAGATAAAGCAAATGGTGCACCTGTAGAAGACAGTGCGATCCAAGGTGTTAAAGTCGGAATGATGGGACCTTTAGCTGGTGTTGGTGATCCAGTATTCTGGTTCACAGCAAGACCTATCCTTGGAGCTTTAGGAGCTTCCCTTGCAATGGGTGGAAGTATCCTTGGACCAATCTTATTCTTCGTATTATGGAATGTAATTCGTTGGGCATTCATGTGGTATACACAAGAATTTGGTTACAATGTAGGAACAAAGATCACAGAAGACTTATCAGGTGGATTACTTCAGAAAGTAACAAAGGGAGCATCTATCCTTGGTATGTTCGTCCTTGGTGCCTTGATCGAACGTTGGGTAAGTATCAACTTTACACCTGTAGTATCTAAGGTTACATTAAGTAAAGGAGCTTACATCGATTGGGCTAAACTTCCAGCAGGAGCTGAAGGAATCAAAACAGCATTAACACAGCAGGCATCCGGTATGGCACTTGATCCAACAAAAGTTACAACTCTTCAGGATAACTTAAACTCATTGATCCCTGGATTTGTACCATTACTGCTAACACTGTTATGCATGTGGTTATTAAAGAAAAACGTTTCTCCAATCATCATCATCATCGCATTATTTATCATTGGTATTGGTGGACACGTTATCGGATTATTATAAGAGATGATCTAGCACATATACAAAAAGGCCCGGAAGTCCGGGCTTTTTGCTTATATAAGAAGAATATAAAAAACATATCGGTAAGAATGAACGAAAAGTCATCTTGTATAAGCAAAGAAAATTGTATAGAATAAATAAAGAAGAACCTACAGAATCGGAGGAAAGCTTATGGCACAATCAATTAATACAAGAGTTGATGTTGTTGTGGAAGCAACATCGTATCAGGGACTTACAAACTATGGAAAGATCATGGTTGGAGACAAAGGATTTGAATTCTTTAATACAAGAAATGTCAATGATTATATTCAGATTCCATGGGAAGAAGTTGATTATGTGATCGCATCTGTGATGTTTAAAGGAAAGAAAATCCCACGTTATGCGATCCAGACAAAGAAAAATGGAACATTTTCATTTTCATCAAAAGAACCTAAGAAAGTGTTGCGTGCGATCAACCAGTATATACCATCCGAACGTCTGGTGCGTTCTTTAAGCTTTTTTGATGTGTTGAAACGTAATTTTATGCCATCAAAGAAGAATGCGAAGATTAAAAAATAAATGTAATTTTTGGAGTTACAAGGTAAAGAAGGAGAAGATGGCTATGGGACATATTTTAAGAATGAATCCAGTTTTTAAAGAAATGATCTGGGGTGGAACAAAATTAAAAGATATTTATGGATATGAGATTCCGAGTGATCACACAGGAGAGTGTTGGGCAATTTCTGCACATAAGAATGGAGATTGTACGATCGCAGATGGAGAATATAAAGGAAAAACATTATCCTGGTTATTTGAAAACCACAGAGAATTATTTGGAAATATCGAAGGAGACCAGTTCCCATTACTTGTAAAGATCATTGACGCAAAAAATGACCTGTCCGTACAGGTGCATCCAGACGATGCGTATGCGAAAGAACATGAGAATTCTTTAGGAAAGACAGAATGTTGGTTTGTTCTTCAAGCGGATGAAGGAACAAAGATGGTCATGGGACACCATGCAAAGACAAAAGATGAATTTGTGAAAGCAATCGAGAATGATGATTATGACAATCTGTTAAATTCATTCAAGATCAAAGCGGGAGATTTCTTCTATATTCCATCTGGAACATTACATGCGATCTGCAGCGGATCGCTGATCTATGAAGCACAACAGTCTTCTGATATTACATATCGTGTTTATGATTATCATAGAAAAGATGCGGATGGAAATGAAAGGCAGCTTCATGTACAGCAGTCTATTGATGTGACAAATGTACCAGCAGATATTGATCAGAACAAAGAATTTCCGCAGACAATTCTTGAGAATGGTACAAAGACAAGATATGTTGACAGTGAATTCTTTAAAGTGGATCGTTATCAGTTGAATGGAAAAAATGTGATCAAGAATGACGAACCATTTATGATGGTAAGCATCATAGAGGGAACAGGAATTTTTGAAGGAAATGAAGTAAAGAAAGGTGACCATTTTGTGATCTGTTCCGATCAGAAAGAAGTTACTTTTGATGGAGATATGGAAGTCATGATCTCCACATTATGATCATGACCATAATAGATAAAGAAGGATTATAAGAATATATAGAATAAGGAAGTTTTATATGAAGGAAACAGGAAAGGTATTTGGCGTCTTGCAAAGAGTCGGACGTGCATTTATGCTTCCAATCGCTGTTTTGCCAGTTGCAGGTCTTTTGCTTGGAATTGGACGATCTTTGACAAATGAAACAATGCTTCGGGCCTATCATCTGATGAAGATCATGGGTCTGGGGACTGTTTTGTATGGAGTAATTAAAGTTGGAAGTGATTGTGGAAGTATTATATTTGGCAATCTTCCGTTGATATTTGCAATGGGAGTTTCAATTGGGATGGCAAAGGCAGAGAAAGCGGTAGCAGCATTATCAGGGGCATTGTCTTTTTTCGTTATGCACGAAGCTATTTCATCGATGTTATCATTGTATGGTGATACATATACAATGCATGCGGGAGCAACGGATCAGATTCTTGGAATAACATCACTACAGTTAGGTGTATTTGGAGGAATTCTTGTCGGACTTGGTGTCGGGTATCTTCATAACCGTTTTTATAAAATAAAACTTCCAGAAGTTTTATCGTTTTTTGGCGGAACAAGGGCAGTGCCGGTTATTTGTACCATTGTATATGTTGGAGTTGGAATATTAATGTTCTTTATCTGGCCTCCGATCCAGAATCTGATGTATTCCATTGGAGGAATTGTGAGAGCTTCAGGCTATTTAGGGACGTTTATTTATGGAGTGATGGAACGTGCATTGATCCCATTTGGACTTCATCATGTATTTTATCTCCCGTTCTGGCAGACATCGCTAGGTGGAACGATGGAAGTTGCTGGGAAAAATGATCGATGGGGCACAAAATATCTTTTTTGGCTCAATTAGCAGATCCAGCAACAACACATTTTAATGTGGAAGCAACAAGATTTATGGCAGGAAAATTCCCATTGATGATCTTTGGATTGCCAGGAGCGGCATTTGCAATTTACCGTTGTGCCAGACCTGAACAGAGAAAAGTTGTCGGTGGACTTATGATTTCAGCAGCATTAACATCAATGCTCACAGGAATTACGGAACCGTTGGAATTTACATTTTTATTTATTGCACCTGGATTATATGGAATACATTGTGTTTTTGCAGGACTTGCATATATGATGATGCATGTATTGAAGATTACAGTTGGATTAACATTTTCTGGAGGGCTTATCGATCTGTCTTTTTTGGAATCATGCAAGGACAAGAAAAAACAAACTGGATGATGGTCATTCCACTGGGAATTGTTTATTTCATAGTGTATTATTTCTTATTCCATTTTCTGATCTTGAAATTTGATATCAAAACACCGGGAAGGGAAGAAGAACCAGCACAAGAATATGAAGAAGAGCCAGAATATGAATACAGAGAAGATTTTTCAGAAGAATTATTAGCAAAGATCGCAGCGGGACTTGGAGGCAAAAAGAATATCGGTGATATTGACTGTTGTGTTACAAGACTTCGATGTGGACTGAAAGATATAAGTCTGGTGGATGATGCCATGATCAAAGAAACAGGATCAAGGGGAATTTTGAAACGAGGAAACAGCATTCAGATCATTTATGGTCCATATGTAACGGTGCTAAAATCAGAACTGGAAGATTATTTAAGGACAAGACGAGCAAAGAAAGAAATCAAACAATTACTAAAAGAAAATACACATTCCAAAGATAAAATGCAACAGGAAAGTATCGCCTGTCCGATCAAAGGATGCGTGATTGAACTAGAAGAAGTTGGAGATGAGGCATTTTCTGGTGGAATGTTAGGGGAAGGCTTTGCAGTTAAACCAGAAGAAGGAAAACTATATGCACCAGTAGATGGGATCATCGCAGCAGTGTTTAGGACAAAACATGCCCTTGCTATGGAATCCAAAGATGGAGCAGAAGTTTTGATACATCTTGGGCTTGATACAGTAAAGCGAGGTGGAAAAGGCTTCTATATGAAAGTAGAAGCTGGTCAGAAAGTAAAAAAAGGAGAGCTCATCTGTGAGTTCGACTTAGAAGATATGAGAGTAGATGGATATGTTATGACGACTCCGGTAGTTATCAGTAATAATGCGGAATACGCAAGTATTTCATTGAAACATATTGGAGAGTGTAACGTAGGGGAAGAAATACTGACCCTTTATAAATAGGTAACTATAAAATTAAATATAGATACAATTCTTAAACTTAAAAAGAAAGAATGTATTTATGATCGATATCAGATCATAAGATGCATTCTTTCTTTTTACTTGCAGACAAAAAACTACCGTAGTAAAATAAATTCAATATGCTAACGAAAGAGAAGGTTTGAAAAGTATGAAAAAAGAACAGATCAAAGGATCATTATCATTATTTTTAGCTGCGATCATATGGGGCGCTGCATTTGTTGCACAAAGTGTTGGAATGGATTATGTTGGACCATTTACATTTAATTGTGTTCGTACATTGATCGGAGGCATTGTATTGATTCCGTGTATTGCGTTTCTAAACAGAGGAAAAGTAAGGAAGAAAACAAACTTCACGGAGAAAAAGAGATTGCTATTAGGCGGAATCTGTTGCGGAGTCGCATTAGCTACAGGAAGCACCTTGCAGCAATTTGGAATCATGTATACAACTGTAGGAAAAGCAGGATTTATTACAGCATTTTATATTATCATTGTTCCAATTTTGGGATTATTTTTAGGAAAAAAGTGCGGATTATCCGTCTGGATCAGCGTTGTGATCGCACTTGCAGGACTTTATTTTTTATGCATTACGGACGGATTTTCGATTGGAAAAGGGGATATCTATGTATTTTTAGGTGCAATTGCATTTTCGATTCATATTTTAGTGATCGATTATTTTACACAATTTAATGATGGAGTGAAAATGTCATGTATTCAGTTTTTTATCTGCGGGATTCTTTGTTTTGTTCCAATGATGCTTTTTGAACATCCGGAGATTAGCATGATCTTACTTGCATGGAAACCAATCTTATATGCAGGAGTGATGTCATGTGGAGTTGCTTATACATTACAGATCGTGGGGCAGAAGAATATGAATCCTACGGTAGCATCGTTGATCCTTAGTCTGGAATCTGTGACTTCTGTGATCGCTGGATTTTTGGTTCTGCATCAGAATTTGAGCCATAGAGAGTTGATAGGGTGTGGGTTGATGTTTATAGCGATCGTATTGGCACAACTTCCACAGAAAATTTAATTGACAAATGCCATAAGAATGTTATAGAATAATAACGTTAAAGGCATTGATGGTGCACAGTAAGAAACCAAAAGTTTCCGAATTTCACACCGTAGCTGTATCTTTGAATGTGATGCAATGTCATTTAAGCATCAGTAGGAGATAACGGAGTCTGCCCGTTACGCAGAGACTTAAGTGCTTATGGTAATTAAGAAGAAGTTTAACGATACCATAGGAATTAGGGTGGTACCGCGAGTATATATTAAGAACTCGTCCCTTTGCGGACGGGTTCTTTTTCTTTTGCCTGAATACAGAAGAAAAAGTAACCTGATCCGAGAATATAGAAAAGATCAATAAAGGAGAACTAAGCAGATGAAAGAGAGATTAGAGGCAATCAAGAAAGCTGCCTTGGAGAAAATCGAGCAAGCAGATGCAATGGATAGTTTAAATGATATCCGTGTATCTGTACTGGGTAAAAAAGGTGAATTAACTCAGGTATTAAAAGGAATGAAGGACGTAGCCAAAGAAGAACGTCCGATCGTTGGACAGATGGTCAATGATACCAGAGCAGTCATCGAAGAAGCATTAGAAAAAGAGATGACATTATTAAAGAAAAAAGTTCGTGAAGAAAAGATGAAATGTGAAGTCATCGACGTTACATTACCTGGAAAAACTCATGAAAAAGGACATCGTCATCCAAACCAGATCGCGCTGGAAGATTTAGAGAGAGTATTTATCGGTATGGGATACGAAGTCGTAGAAGGACCAGAAGTAGAATACGATAAATACAACTTTGAAATGTTAAATATCCCTGCAAACCATCCTGCAAAAGATGAACAGGATACATTCTATATCAACAAAGATATCGTGTTAAGAACACAGACATCTCCTGTACAGGCTCGTATCATGGAAACAGGACAGATGCCAATCCGTATGATCGCACCTGGACGTGTATTCCGTTCTGATGAAGTTGACGCAACACATTCTCCATCTTTCCATCAGGTAGAAGGATTGGTTGTAGATAAAGGAATCACATTTGCAGACTTAAAAGGAACATTAGAACAGTTTGCAAAAGAATTCTTCGGACCAGATACAAAAGTAAAATTCCGTCCACATCATTTCCCATTTACAGAGCCAAGTGCGGAAGTAGACGTGACATGTTTCAAATGTGGTGGAAAAGGATGTCGTATGTGTAAAGGAAGCGGATGGATCGAGATCTTAGGATGTGGAATGGTTCACCCACACGTGCTTGAAATGTGCGGAATCGACCCAGAAGTATATTCAGGATTTGCATTTGGAATCGGTTTAGAGCGTGTCGCATTATTAAAATACGAGATCGACGATATGCGTCTGTTATACGAAAACGATAAGAGATTCTTATCACAGTTCTAAGAGAAACGATAAGAATATTTCGAATAGAGAAGATAGAATAAAGGAGAATAAAAGTAATGGATACACCAATTTCATGGATCAAAGCTTATGTGCCTGATCTTGATTGCACACCACAGGAATATGCAGATAAAATGACATTATCTGGTTCCAACATGGAAAGTGTCACATATTTAGATAAAAACTTAGAAAAGATCGTAGTCGGAAAGATCGAGAAGATCGAAAAACATCCAGACGCAGACAAACTGATCATCTGTCAGGTGAATGTTGGAGATGAAACAGTTCAGATCGTAACAGGAGCACCAAACGTATCAGAAGGAGACTTAGTACCAGTTGTCTTAGACGGTGGACGAGTTGCCGGAGGACATGACGGTGGAAAGAACCCAGAAGACGGAATTAAGATTAAAAAAGGAAAACTTCGTGGAGTAGAATCTTTTGGTATGATGTGTTCTATTGAAGAACTTGGAAGTTCCAGAGACATGTACCCAGAAGCACCGGAATATGGAATCTACATTTTCAATAAAGACGTAAAACCAGGAGATGATGCAGTTGAAGCTTTAGGACTTCGCGATGCAGTTGTCGAATTCGAGATCACATCAAACCGTGTAGACTGTTTCAGCATGATCGGTATGGCAAGAGAAGCAGCCGCTACATTTAAGAAAGACTTCTTCCCACCAGTTGTCACAAAGACTGGAAATGATGAAGATGTCCATGATTATATCAAAGTAAGAGTCGAAGACGAGGATCTTTGCCCAAGATACACAGCAAGAGTTGTAAAAAATATCAAATTAGCACCATCACCAGAATGGATGCAGAGAAGATTAGCTGCGATGGGAATCCGTCCGATCAATAACCTGGTTGACATCACAAACTACGTGATGGAAGAATTCGGACAGCCAATGCATGCATACGATCTTGATACGATCGCAAACAAAGAGATCGTCGTACGCCGTGCAAAAGCGGGAGATAAATTCACTACATTAGATGGTGAAGAAAGAACAATGGATGAAAATGTCTTAATGATCTGTGATGGAGAAAAAGAAATAGGTATCGCAGGTATCATGGGTGGAGAAAACTCCATGGTAACAGATGATATCAAGACATTATTATTTGAAGCAGCATGCTTTGATGGAACAAATATCCGACTTTCTTCTAAGAGAATCGGTTTAAGAACCGATGCATCTGGTAAATTTGAAAAAGGATTAGACCCAGAAAATGCAATGGCAGCGATGGATCGTGCATGCCAGCTGATCGAAGAATTAGGAGCAGGAGAAGTTGTTGGAGGAGCCGTTGATGTTTATCCAAATCCAGTCAAACAGATCCGCCTTCCATTAGAAGTAGACAAGATGAATGCCCTTCTTGGAACAAATGTATCCAAAGAAGAAGTCTTAGAATATTTCGGAAGAATCGACCTTGGATATGATGAAGCAACAAATGAAGTCATCGTACCATCCTTCCGTCAGGATATTCACCGTATGGCAGACCTTGCAGAAGAAGTTGCAAGATTCTACGGATATGATAACATCCCAGTTACATTACCAAACGGAGAATCCACAGCCGGTAAGAAACCATTCAAGATCCGTGTTGAAGATGTCTGCAGAAATGTAGCAGAACAGAACGGATTCTGTGGTGGAATGACATATTCCTTCGAAAGTCCAAAAGTATTCGATAAATTATTATTAGCTGAAGATGCAAAAGAACGTCAGGCAATCGAGATTTCAAACCCATTAGGAGAAGACTTCAGTATCATGAGAACAGTTTCCTTAAACGGAATGTTAACATCTCTGTCTACAAACTTAGCACACAGAAATAAAAATGTAAGATTATATGAATTTGGAAATATCTACATTCCAAAAGCATTACCATTAACAGAATTACCAGATGAAAGAATGCAGATGACACTTGGAATGTACGGAGAATGCGATTTCTTCACATTAAAGGGTGTTGTAGAAGATATGCTTGATTCCTTAGGATTAGGTGGAAGATCTGAATATGCACCAACAGGTGAACATCCATTCTTACACCCAGGAAGAGCTGCAGATGTGACGATCGATGGAGAAAAGATCGCCTATATCGGACAGATCCATCCAGAAGTTATGGATAACTATAACATGAAAGGTGAGGTCTATGTAGCAGTCATCGACATGCCAACATTAGTACCAAAAGCAACCTTCGACCGTAAATACGAAGGAGTAGCCAAATTCCCTGCAATGAAACGTGACTTAAGTATGGTTATGAAGAAAGACATCTTCGTTGGACAGCTTGAGAAGATCTTCAAAGATAAAGGTGGAAAACTTCTCGAATCCTACGAATTATTCGATGTCTACGAAGGAGACCAGATTGAAAAAGGATATAAATCCGTAGCATACTCCTTAACATTCAGAGCAAAAGACCGTACGTTAGAAGACGCAGAAGTATCTAAGATCGTTGAGAAGATTCTTGATGAATTGAAGAAATTAGGCGTTGAATTACGTGCTTAATTGTGATTGAAAATAAAATAAAGTGAGAATTAAAATCCTCTGGCAGATAATAGTGTCAGGGGATTTTTGTTTATCAGAAAGAAGCAATATGTAAAGGTGTTGAAAAAATTATTGTTTTTCAATAATTTTTATGCTACAATAATCTTGAAATTATCGAAAAACAATAATTGGAGGTAGATAGGATGAAATCAAACATAAATAAACTAATCCTGATCGAAGTCATCGCAGGAATCCTTTTTGCATTCATAGCAAGCAAAATCCTGCATATGACAGCAGCACTACAGATCATGTACTTACCATTTGAACTCATAGGAAAAGGGCTAAGATTTCTATCCCTAAGTTCAGCAATAGGAAATGTCATCGCGATCATCATATACGCAGCCATTTCAATGATACCAGCAATCTATATCATCTATCAGAGAAAAAGAGGAAGAACACAGAAAGAAGACATATTACTTGTTGCATTCACAGGGCTATTATTTTATTCCCTGTATATGTTCATCAATCCAGGACTCATGTATCAGAAAATGCCAGACATTTTTTCAATGGACCAAAGCAGTTTGATTGTAATGAAAATTATTTACGCATTCATCATTTACAGCGTCCTGATCATGTGGTTGATCATGAAAGCGATCCGTTTTCTTGGAGATGACAGCCAGAAGAATTGGAAAAGCCGTTTGTATTTTGGGATGAAAGGACTGATTGCTGCACTAGTCAGTTATTACACGCTTTTGATCACATATGCAAAGACATTTGAACTGCTTCATAAGAGCGAAAATAAACTGCAAAATGTATCTTCGATAGTATGGTTTAAATCAGTATTACAGTTATTACCAATCATTATGACAATCCTGCTATTTATCAACATCATTCATGTAGTAAAAGCAATCGAAGATCATAAGGAAGAGCAGCAGATGATGACAGTGGCAAGACTCGCAAGTGTCGCAAAGGTTACCGCAGTGGTTACAGTCATATCAGATTTTATCCTGAATTTTTATCAGTTTTTATTAGGAGCAACCTTACAGAATGTAAATGTTACGTTTGCACCAGATGTATCCATGGAACCATTGATCATAGCATTTGGAGCATTGATCTTCCATGAATACTTCAAGCGGACTAAACAGTTAAAAGAAGAAAATGACCAGTTTATATAGAAGGAATGATAGTTATGGCAATTAAAATACATTTGGATGACATCTTAAAAGAACGAAACATGACATCCAAAGAATTATGTAAAAAAGTCCATATTACAGAAGCAAACCTGTCAATCTTAAGAAGTGGCAAGGCAAAGGGAGTGCGTTTCTCAACGATCAATAAGATCTGTTATTATCTTGAGTGCGATGTCGGGGATATCTTGAAATTTGACGGGAGATTGGAGGAAGAAGATGAGTAGGGGAATCAGAAAAACAGGAGTATTGGCAATGGTTGTGATGCTGGCAGCAACTCTATCAGGATGCCGCCTTGCAAAAAAAGACGAGGATGAAACAGTAAAGAAAACATTATATGGTGCTTATGCAGTTGTAGGAAAGAGTCTGGATGATCCAGACATTCCAGATCCAGAGATGGAAGGAACAACCGTTGGGCAGGCAGAAAGATAAAAAGGATTTGTCATTTAAAAAGATCAAGGGATATTTCTTTTTTCATAAATACGATCAGAAAGAAAATACGATCAGCATGGATGGTGATCCACAGTTGACTCATTTTTCAGGCGGCTCTAATATGAAAGATGGCGAGATCCAAAAAGATTAAATGGCAAAAGACAGGCCAGTC